>CENX01213756.1_pt1 | contig 42645 bp, 45 predicted proteins | sample 361321 | NCBI WGS metagenome assembly CENX01 (sample SAMEA2619678, study PRJEB7988) | marine metagenome | isolation source: saline water (ENVO:00002010), including | reverse complement strand
AATAAATTTTTCATTTTGTTAATTCTCCAGATTTTCATATGGGTCAAGATTAATAGTTATCGTTAAATCTCACTGACAATAATGATACAACATATCATTTGGGTGATTCAAGCACAAATTGATTGATTATTGATCTTTGGGAATCTTAAATTAAACGCCCATCCATTAAGTTCGGGGGACTAGAGACTGAGAAACCAGGCTAAAGGAAAATATATTGACGAAAATCAGCGGGAAAAATTGATTATTATTGACACTTACTGCACAAACCGTGCAACTCAAGCTGTTGATTATGCATTGAAAAACCGGATGTCAGTATATCAGCCCTCAACTGGTCCAAGGTATGCTTTTGGATGCCGGCCTCGGACACTGACTGACAATTATCACAAATAAGAAATTGAGGTAAATCGTGCGCATGATTGCAGTTGATGTGCTCGCAAGCCGTGTATTTATTAACCGAATTTAATCGGTGAGCGAGCGTTTCTTCAACCAGAAAATTCAGCATGCGATAGGCCGACATCGCGGTAAGCGACTCACCGTATCGCGCATGATACAAGTCGATCAACTCATAGGCCGATACCGGTGATGGCGCCTCTAATAGTAGGGCCAATGCTCTTTTACGTTTTACTGTCAACCTCACACCGGCATCGCGGCATATCAGCTCGGCATTTTGCAAAGTTTTATTCGTTGCAACGGATTTATTCATAGCAAAAAAGCATCCGAGATAAATTTATAGGCCTGTGATTAAGCTTTATCAAGTATACCCCCCTTTTAGATATTTTGTTCAGCCAGCCAACTCTTTTTTTATCGCTAAAGTCTCTTCTTTACGCTAGCCCTCTAAAAATTTTTCACGCAAACGAAGCAGTTCGTCATCGCTTAATCCCAAGCCTTGTCGAAAATAATTATCAATAGAGCCGTATTCTGTTTTCATTTGATCGAGCGCCGCTACGATAAAACTACGCTCAACGCCCAGTAAGGGGCGTATTTTTTCGGGATCGGTTCTAAATAAAGAGCCCAGCCGAATCATCCAAATGTATTTATTGATTTTTTCTTCGGTATAGACATTGGTTAACATAAAATCATTAATGACGGTTTCTTCTGGCACACCTAAAGCTAATAAGGTAATCGCGGCGCCAAAACCTGCTCGATCTTTACCGCCGGTACAATGGGCTACGCTCGGTATATTATTGTCATCGAGTAAACTTTTTAAGTGCGGGCCATAAACGGATTGTTGCGAAGAGACAAACGTGCGATTCGCGTTTTCCATTAACTCTACTGCATTTAAGTCTTCAATATCACCCGAAGAAATCTTTTCAAATAATTCTTTGACTGCCGTGCCTTCTACGTCGACTTCACGTTCCACATATTGAATGCCAGTAGGAATCCGATCGGGATCTTCGGCTTTTTCAAACGGGGTACGAAAGTCAACTATCTGTTTGACGTTTAAGCGCTGAATAAAGGCTAGGTCTTGCTCGCTTAAGTCCGCCAAGCTGTCAGAGCGGTATAACATGCCCCACTTGACCGTTTTACCATCATGCGTTTGATAACCGCCTAAATCACGAAAGTTTTCCGCACCGTCCATTGCCAGCTTACGGTAGGTCTCTCGCTGATCAAAAGCTACATCTAAAGGTCTGACACGCTGATCCGCTGGATCGATAGCATCGCCACAGCCGAATAAAAAACTCAGCATTAGCAGTATAAAAATATTTTTCATTGTGCTTCTTCCTTTTTATTTTGTTCAATGTTCAACGGTTGATATTTAGCTTAATATGCCTGCCGCACGCAGGTCTTCAATGTCATCAGCCAAGCCCAGTTCATGCATGATTTCGTCATTGTGTTGACCAACCGACGGGCTAGAAAAACCCACTCCCGCTGGTGTACCTTCAAACTGTGGCGCCATGCGTGGCTCGCGAATCCTGCCCGCAATGGGATGCACACTGCTAACAAATGTTCCGTTAGCAATCATCTGCGGATGCTCAGGCAAATCTTTGATATCCATTGCTTTAGCGCAGGGTACGTCGTTAGCGATCATGGCAGCAATCGCTTCATCCACATCGATCTTTGCCGCATTGGCATAGACTTTTTGTATCACCTCAGCCACCGCCTCTTTATTTGCGGCCCGATCGATAATGGTTTCAACAAGAGGCTCAGCATGCGAATCAACATCAAATGCGGCGCAGAGCCCATGAAACTCAACATCGGATACAGGTGCCGACTGGCCATAACCGTTAGCGAACTTCATCAGCTTAACGCCCTTGGCAACCTGTTGACCTAACTCTGCCTCAGGCTCTAAAAAAGTCGCTTTTTCAGAGACATCCATCCATAAAAAATGCACCATGCTATCCACCATATTTAATCGAATATGTTGGCCGCCGCGCCCCATCGCTCTAGCGAACAATGCCGAACTGGCGGCCATTGATACATTCATGCCCGTCATCTTGTCAGCAATCGCTTGATAACATTGCATTGGCTCACCCGTCTCAGCATTAGCTTGATTATAAGTAACGCCCGAAAAAGCCTGAACCACATTATCATAGGCTCGGCGATGAGCATCTGGGCCTTGATGACCAAAGCCGTAAACCGAGATATAAATCAGCTCAGGGTTAATTGCAATTAAATCATCATAACTAATACCTAAGCGTTCAACGACACCGACTCTAAAATTATGTATAACCACATCCGCATCAGCGACTAGCTTTAAAAAAACGGCAAGACCTTTTTTCTGCTTTAAGTCAATCGCTAAACCCCGCTTACCGCGATTGGCCATATGAAACATAGCAGTGACACCACGGCAACTTGAGCCGATATAACGCATCACATCCCCAATCCCTGGTGCTTCGACCTTAATTACTTCTGCCCCTTGGTCGGCCATCATAGCGCTGCCAAAAGGAGCTGCTATGGCGGTCGATAAATCGAGTACTTTAATACCTTGAAGTGGCCCTTGACTAGTATCCATAAACTTTCCTCGGCTGGTTTATTCAGTAAATTTTTTGTTCGATCGCGGCCGACCACCTGGACCGCTATAGGCCATGGTATAGTCAGGCTCTGGATTAAATCTAACAGGACTAATCGTCGTCATTGCAGCATCCCAAGCCTCAATCAACTTATCTTCAGCGCAATAATCAAATGGGTCTTGCAAGGCTTTAACCTGCCAGTCATCGGCTGCGAAGGGATTTTTAAAAAGCCAATGCGCGGTTTTTATTAATCCCTGTTGAGGCGTCACTTTATCGGCATAAGCCAATCGTTGCTCTAGCTTACTGATATCCATCAGTCGATGCGTGGTTGTCGGCTGCATCATTAAAGGCTTAGCCGACCTTGCCAATTCATAGGGCATTGAAACAATACGCCATTGATGAGCTAAGCCTTCAGCGATAACTTCGACCATCTGACGTAGTGTTAAGGTTTGACTGTCGCCGCAATTAAAAATTTGGCCGCGAGCCGCCTCCGGTTGATCGACAGCTAATAAAATCGCATGAGCTAAATTCTCTGCATAACCCATGCTAAGTAACGATAAACCATCGTCAGGTAAAATAATGTGCGGTCGCTTATCAATAATACGTTTGACAATACACCACTCTCTGGGCAGCGCCTGATAGGGGCCATAAACAATCGGGTAGCGAAAATGCGTCGCATGCGGTAAGGCTTCAAATACTGCGCGTTCAGTTTTGACAATACGGTAACCTTTTTCGTCCTGCTCTACCGTTGACACCAATTCAGCCTGCTCATTCGTTGGTACGACTAAGCCTTCGGGTATATGCACACGAGGGTTCATATATCCTAAATAGCAAGGTTGTCCGCCAATCGAAATAAAGGCATCACAACGCTCACGCATTAACTCGGCAATTACGCGCAAGCGACCGTAGGCGGCAATGCATAAAGTGAACTGCCTCCCGGCTATGGCATCGGTTAAGCAATTTTTATCATAGGGATCAGTATGAATATGTTCGACGCTAAAAGGGATTTCGGCCACTTCATGATTGCCAGTATGCAAGATGGCTACTCGATAGCCACGGGCCAATAAGCCGTTAACAATAAAATGTCCGGTGGGTCCAGTGCCGCCAATAATCAAGGCGGTTAAGACTTCTGGAGCTTGATGAGATGACACTTAGTATAATCCGCCTTTAAAAATGACAGATTATTACTCTACCCGAAAAAAAGCGCAGTCATACTTAATAAGTGTTTAGGCCAAAGGTTGGGCGAAAACCCTATACCACTTCAGCAAGGTCACCTTTAGCCTCTAACCACTTCTTCCTATCGGGGGCGCGTTTCTTGGCCAAAAGCATATCGAGCAATGTCTCGGTGCCATCACCTGCCCCCGCGGTTAGCTGGACTAAACGACGGGTATCTTTATCCATGGTAGTTTCACGCAACTGTAAGGGATTCATTTCACCCAAACCCTTAAAACGCTGAACGTTAACCTTGCCCCGTTTTTTCTCAGCTTTAATACGATCGAGAATGCCAGTTTTTTCAGCGTCGTCAAGGGCGTAGTAGACGTTGTCGCCAATATCGATCCGGTACAGGGGTGGCATGGCGACATACACATGACCCGCAGCAACCAGCGGTCGAAAATGACGCATAAACAGTGCACATATTAAAGTGGCAATATGTAGACCGTCAGAATCAGCATCAGCAAGAATACAAATCTTATGGTAACGAAGACCGGACAAATCATTAGAGGCAGGATCAATCCCCATCGCAACGGCAATATTATGAATTTCGTCGGAGGCCAGTATTTCCTGTGAATCAACTTCCCACGCATTTAAAATTTTACCCCGCAAGGGTAAAATAGCCTGGAAACTTCTATCGCGCGCCTGCTTAGCCGAGCCGCCCGCCGAATCTCCTTCTACTAAAAATAATTCACCTAACTCTGGGTCGTCACTCGAGCAATCGGCTAATTTTCCGGGCAGAGCTGGGCCCTGAACAATTCGCTTACGGGCTACTTTTTTAGCTTTTCTTGATCGTACTTGCGCGCTATTAATGGCTAGCTCGGCAATTAAGTCAGCTTCCTCTGTGTGTTGATTCAACCAGAGGCCTAGCGCATCTTTAGCGACGCCGGAAATAAACGGAGCGCATTCTCGCGATGACAAGCGCTCTTTTGTTTGGCCTGAAAATTGAGGGTCTGCTAATTTTGCAGACAAGACATAACTGCAGCGATCACAAATATCGTCTGCTGTTAACTTAAGTCCTTTAGGCAGTAGGTTTCTAAATTCACAATACTCACGTATCGCATCTAACATACCAGTTCGCAAGCCATTCACATGCGTACCACCCTGCGCCGTGGGAATTAAATTAACATAACTCTCAGCGACGACGTCACCGCCTTCTGGCAACCACTGCACAGCCCAATCAACCGCTTCTGTCTCACCACTAAAGCTACCCATGAAAGGCAATTCGGGTAATACTGGCCACCCCTGCGTAGCTGATAAAATATAATCCTTTAAGCCATCCTCGTAAAACCACTCTTCCTTCTCGCCACTTTGCTCATCGAGAAAAGAAATGCGTAAACCTGGGCAGAGCACGGCTTTCGCTCGCAACACGTGATGCAAACGACGAGTAGAAAATTTGACTGAGTCAAAATACTGTTTATCGGGCCAAAATCGGACCGCAGTACCGGTATTTCTTTGACCGACTGTGCCGGTTTGCTTCAACTTACTTTTCAACTTGCCATCGCCAAAGGCAATATTAAATTGCTTGGCATCGCGTTTAATATCAACTTCTAACTTAGTCGATAAAGCATTCACTACCGAGACGCCAACGCCATGTAAGCCGCCTGAAAATTGATAATTTTTATTCGAGAATTTGCCCCCCGAATGAAGCTTTGTCAAAATCAACTCGACCCCTGACATTTTATGTTTAGGGTGAATGTCAACGGGCATGCCACGACCATTATCAACTGCCGATAAAGAGCCGTCTTTATGCGCAACCACATGAATCGTATCGGCATAGCCGGCTAGGGCTTCATCCACCGAATTATCAATAATTTCTTGGGCTAAATGATTAGGCCGTTGGGTATCGGTATACATACCCGGTCGTTTTCGCACCGGCTCTAAGCCGGTTAAAACCTCGATTGAATCGGCATTATATTCAGACATAATTTTTCACTGCTGCTATCAAGTTAAGTAAATGTTGCTATGTGATTAAAAAATCAGTAATCGCCGGTAGCCATCGGGCAAAATTTTGAAAGCTGTGATCTCCACCGTATTCGATCACCGTCTTACAACGGCGATAATACGCACTGGCCTGACTGTAATCGAGCGTTTCATCGCCGGTTTGCAATAGTACCCATCGCTGCTCAGCTTGATGAATACTATCAATACTTAGTGCCTGTAACTCTAACATATGTTGTTCACTGAGCGTGTAAGTTTCACCTGTATAATCGTTGCGTTGTGGACCAAGATAATCGACCAACAAACGATCGGGATAAATAGCAGGATTGATCAGCACCGCTTTACAGTCAAACTGCTGGGCTAGATAATTCGCATAGTAGCCGCCCAGTGAGCTGCCAATTAACAGCGGCTGCTCAGCGTCGGCAATCAACGACTGAAGCTGAGCAATAGCAAGCGCCGGAGCGAAGGGCAATGGCGGAACTTGATAGTCGATAAGGGCCTGCCCTGCATGCTGGCATTGCTGAAAGTAGCGGCCGCAAAGTTGTGCTTTGTGAGACTGCGGCGAGCTGTTATAGCCGTGTATATAAATCACTGTCTTCAATGCCGCATAATCTCAGTTAACGCGCGCAAGCTGTCAATCACTTATAGCCCTGCGATGCATAGTCAACCGCTAAATCGATGCCATCTAGCCGCGACACTGCCGTCTCTATATGCCCATCGGGGTGTAGGTCTAACCAACGATAACCAGGCGCCACTTGATCGAGTTTAAAGCCCTCGCTGTTTGGTGCAAATTGAACGCACGTTGAGGGCGCAGATAACAATTGCACGTTGGGCAAGCGCGCATCGTGTCCGTTAAAAGCTTGATGCACATGGCCCCATAGTACCGCCCGCAAGCGAGGCTCTTGGCTAAGGATAGCTAGTAATTTATCGCTATCGGCAAGCCGCTGCTCATCAAGCCAGTCGCAACCAATGGGAATCGGCTGGTGATGCAGACAAACAATTACATAATCGGCATCCGCATGCGCGGATAACGCCTGCGCTAAATACCCTAACTCTTGCTCACCCAGTTCGCCCCCCACTTGACCGGGGACAGCCGAGTCCATCATAACGATTAGCCAGCGACCCGCGCGAACCGTTCGAGGCAATAAACGACTGCCTACTGTATTAACCATTAAATCACGGCCATCATGGTTACCGGCTAGCCATGCATTAGGCAATCCTAATGACGCCAGCTTTGACTTGAGCCGAAGATAGGCCTCAGCCGAGCCGTGGTTGGCCAAATCGCCAGTGGCGAGGAGTAAATGGGCCTCTACTTGCTCCTTTTGAATCAGCGTTAGCACGTGATCAAGACTACTATCGGTGTCCATACCGACTAACCTTTCACCACTTTGCTCGCCTAAATGGCAATCGGTGATTTGAACCAAGCGCAACACTTTGTCAGCGTTTAAAGCGCTGAGCTGAAGGTGTTCAAGTGGCGGCATATCGATCATGAATTCAGACTCATTACTAACTCCGCTGGATGTTCTGAGCCAGCAAAACGGCTTCACTGCTGACTTTGGCCGGCGTTAGTTGCGCCGATGAGGCCTCGATCGAAGTGAGCCAAGCAAAGTCAGATTGGGCCTCTAAAAAGACCGTCTCACTTAAACCTTGCTTTAAGGTAAGACTTAGCCACTCGGCGAGAAACCGGTTCTGCTGCTCTTTTTCGTCAGGTTGAAACATGAGCTCATTGGGGTACTGGTAACTGGCCAAGCGGCTAGGTTGCTGGTTACACGCAACCACTTCAGCCATGTTCACATCATGATACAAGCGAATCGATAAATTGACACAAGCGGCTTGGCAGACTTGTGACATTGATTCAATATTCAAATGTAAATTAGCCATAGTGGTAAATCGACAACGCTCGGTAATTATTAACTGCAAATGCGCCAACCTATCTGCGCCTAAATCAATATGACAACGCTTCTGATCTTCGGCAGGGCAAGACTCAAGGTGCTGGTCAGCCAACGCCCCATCTGATCTTTTAAAATTAAGGGAAGGCATAATCTGGCACAAACGCAAGTAATTGAGCTCACAATTAGTCATCATAGCTTTAATGTCAAAACGGTATTTTTTTTCACGATCACTCATATTTAATTACAAGGGTTATTCACCGACTAATATCAGCCAAGCAGGCGACATGTACGATCCATGGGATCATCCATAGCTATTAAAACCAAAGGGTAAAGACTGTCGTATATTTGATGCAAGCGTTGGCAGAGGTAAATTGTAACAATATTCCTTTCAAAGGCCCAACAGCCAGTATAATGTGAACGGTTTAGTCTAAAACGGTAGCATTACTACCACTTAACTTTAAATATTGTTGGCGCCGACTGGCTTATCGGTCTGTTAAAATAATCACTCTATCGGATTTTTAGTAAGGATTTTTCATGCCATTTGCTCCTTTGATCTCACTGCTTAAACGTTACTTCGTCATGCTGAGCTGTGCCTTTGGCTGCTTTGCCATTAACCCTTGGGCACAGGCAGCTAATTTAGTGGATATTTACGAATTGGCATTGATTAACGACCCGACCTTACAAGCCGCTCATGCGAGCTTTAATGCCAGCCAAGAAATCAAGGCCAAAGCGGTCTCACAGCTACTGCCGCAGATCAGCGCAAGGGCGAGCTATGCCGAAACTGATGAGGATATCAATAGTAAATTCTATTCTGGTAATTTTGATGTGGCCGCCTTTGGCGGTAACCCTATATCCACGACTAATATTGATTCAGATACTACTGCTTATTCAGTTACTCTGTCACAAGATTTATTTAACCTCTCAGCCTATTTCTCATTTCAACAAAGTCGCGCGCTATCTAAACAGGGCGAGTTACAGTTGGCGATTGATCAGCAGGACTTAATTATTCGCACCGCCAACGCCTACTTTGATGTGTTGCGCGGCCAAGATAACTTGACCTCTGCCCTCGCCGAAGAAAAAGCCATCCAACAACAGTTGGAACAAACCCAACAACGCTATGATGTTGGGTTAATCGCCATCACCGATGTTCACGAATCGCAGGCTGCGTATGATTTAGCTGTGGCCGATCGCCTGACAGAAGAAGTTGGTTTAGGTATCGCCTATGAAAATCTTGCCGCACTGACAGGCCAAGGCCATACTAATTTATCCAACCTCGACGCTGGATTTGTGACCCAAAAACCCACCCCCAATAAAGCGGAAGACTGGGTGGCTTTTGCGGCAGAAAACAATTTATCAATTAAACTCGCCGAACAAGTGGCTGAGGCGGCCAACCAAAATGCTAAGGCTAAAAAGGCCGCAACTGCACCCACTCTCAAAGCCACGCTGCGATACAATGATAGCGATCAAGACGCCGATAATACCAACCTAATTACTGAAACAAGCAACACCTCTTTTTCATATAGAGACGGCACAACTGCTGAGATCACCCTTGATTTACCAATTTGGGCGGGCGGCCTAAAACAAGCCGAGCGCCGCGAAGCAGGGTTTCAACGCGTACGTGATCAGGCTAACTTAATTGCCGCTAAGCGCTCAGCTTTTCGCGATGCGCGCTCTAGCTTTTTAACCACCGTTGCCGATACCGCGCGCGTGAATGCGCGACGACTAGCCATCATCTCGGCCGAGAGTGCACTCGATGCAACCGAGGCTGGTTATGATGCAGGCACGCGTAATATTGTGGATTTATTGAATGCGCAACGCGATTTGTTTCGCGCACAACGTGACTACGCCAATACCCGTTACGATTTTATTATTAATTCACTTGGGCTTAAGCGTGCGGCAGGCATCTTAGCGCCGAGTGATATTTATGAGCTAAATAACTGGCTGGTCGAGCCTGAAATATCACTGCAAGCGAACCGGCCTCCTACCGCGATCAACTAATACCGTCTCAATAACGGGTCAATCAGCACTAGCAATCGCTGCAGTGCCCCCTGATTACTGGCCACTACCTGCCTGCCAGCTTGAGCCGCCACTTCTCGCTGCGAGGGATACTCAATGTAATATCTGACATCCTGCGCCAGCTCTTCGGTTTTATTCACTAACTGGAGTGCGCCCGCGTTTTGAAGTAATTGACTAACATGAGAAAAATTAAAGAGATGAGGCCCCGCTAATATCGGCATGCCCCACGCCGCAGGTTCAATCGGGTTATGCCCCCCGTGGGGAACAATGCTGCCTCCAATAAAAGCAAGGTCGGCAGTACCATAAAACTTTATCAACTGACCGATGCTATCAATTAATAAAATCTGCGCCCCACAGTCGGACGTCGATGTCAGGGAACTGCGTTGGTAAGTCAATTGATACTGCTCAATCAATTCAGCAACTTTATCGCAGCGCTCAGGATGCCTGGGCGCCAAAATTAATAATGTCTCGGCATTATCTTGTAATAAAGTTTGATGCGCCTGCAGAATACTTTCATCTTCACCAGCATGGGTGCTGGCCGCTAACCAAATGAACTGAGTACCATTATCGAGTAATGATTGCCGCATGCTGCCTGCCTCAACGGTCAGCGACTGGCTGATCTTTATGTCAAACTTGATACTACCAGTCACCTGCAACAGCTGCGTTTGAGCACCTAAGGCTAAAAAATTATCCGCATCCACAGCATACTGCGCAGCAATATGCACATCCCTTAGCATCGCCGCCACCAACCAATTGATCCGCAGATAGCCTTGTTTTGACTTATCTGATAACCGTGCATTCGCAATCACAACGGGTATAGCTTGTCGGCGACACATAAATAACATGCTCGGCCATAACTCAGTTTCCATCACGATGCATAAAGCCGGTTTTACCTGAATAAAAAACTGATAAACAAAAGGCAGCCAATCAAAAGGGGCGTAGCAATGATATACGTCGTCGCCAAATAAATTTTTCGCCCGTTCAGACCCCGTTGGAGTTGTGGTAGTGAGTATCAGTGGCCGTTCTGGATAATCACTGCGCAGTTGTTTGATTAGAGGTTCAGCAGCAATCACTTCGCCAACCGAGACAGCATGCAGATGAATACCGCCAGGTACTTGTGGACGAATAAAACCACAACGCTCCAACCAGCGCTGTCGATACGCCGGTGCACTTGAGGATCGCAGCCATAGGCGAATAAAAAATAACGGCCATATGATCGTGACAATAAGCCCATAAAGCGTATTAGCCAGTAAAAACTTACTTTCTGATGCGAAGTCATTAAGCGATTTACGTTTCAAAATGAACCTACATAACTATCAGCGTTAGAAAAACAGCAGTAAGGCGTCTTAGTGACCGACACTAAGGAAGCTTTTTATTGTCAATGATATTAGTCTGAACAAAAAACCACCAGAGACAAAGCTATTATATGTTTAATAACTGAAAGATTGGCAACAAAGGGCACATTAATCGGATAAGAATTGATTTTTAACGGTTGCTCAGAGAGAATAGCGCGGCAATGAAAGGATTATGAAAAGTGACATTCAGCGCATGCTCCCAAAGCCATCAATAAACTAAAGCACCATAATAGTGCTCTAATGTACTAATGTGGTGCTTAGTTTTGGGTGATCCGTTAGCATACTAGGTAAACTCACTACTTATCAGTAACTTATAAATTTTTCCCCCGCTATTAAGTTGGTATAGCTATTGCAATATTACAGGGGTCGCGGCGAAATACTGTGCCTAGAACTGTTTTACAACGTGCATATTTATGCACCCGAATTGGAATAATTTAAACGGAGACTCATACACAATGAAAGCAAAGTTAGAATATATTTGGTTAGACGGTTTCTCGCCGACTCAAAGCCTACGCAGCAAAACACAAGTCAGAGATAATTTTGGCGGCACACTTGAAGAATGCCCAATGTGGTCTTTTGATGGTAGCTCTACTGAGCAAGCCGAAGGCAACGCATCGGATTGCTTATTGAAACCAGTTTTCATTTGCCCTGACCCCGATCGTAAAAATTCATACCTAGTCATGACCGAAGTCTTAAATGCCGATGGCACTCCGCATGCCACCAATGGCAGAGCCACCATTGACGATGATGACGATGACTTTTGGTTTGGTTTCGAACAGGAGTATTTCCTTTGGGATATTGATACCAAATTACCCCCAGGCTTCCCAGCAAACGGTTTCCCGGCGCCGCAAGGCCCTTACTACTGCTCAGTCGGCGCAGCTAATGCCTTTGGCCGTGGCTGTGTTGAAGACCACTTCGATCTTTGCCTAGACGCTGGCATTAATGTTGAAGGCATTAATGCTGAAGTTGCTGCTGGCCAATGGGAATTTCAGGTTTTTGCTAAGGGCGCCGCACGTGCTGGTGATGAAACTTGGGTAGCGCGCTACCTGCTTGAAAGGACCGGCGAAAAGTATGGCTATGGAATCAACTACCATCCAAAACCCTTTGGTGAACTGGATTGGAACGGCTCAGGCATGCACGCCAACTTCTCAAATGGCGCAATGCGTGACTTAGGTGACGAATCAGTCTTTACCAAAATTTGCGAAAATTTCGGTAAGAATATTGAACGTCACATGAGCGTTTACGGTGCTGACAATGACCAGCGTCTAACCGGCAAACATGAAACGCAATCGATCGACGAATTCAGTTATGGCGTGTCAGATCGAGGCGCATCAATTCGCGTACCTATTGGTACTGTTGAAGATGGCTGGAAAGGTCGTTTAGAAGATCGTCGTACTGCATCAAATGCTGATCCTTACAAAGTAGCAGCAGCGATTATCAAAACCACTAAAGAAGCTTTAGCATAAGCAACCCCCCCTAAAGCCCCCTTGGTCTTCAGGGGGGCTTTAGCCTCGGAGGGCACTCCTACTCTTTTTCTTCTCCCCATCTGCTCCTTAACTTATTCATTTAACTATTCAACAATGCACTCAAGTACTAGCGGTAAACAGGAGGTTTCAAGAGTACGAATTGTATAAATTATACCTGGTTCGCAATTTTGAAAATAGAAGCAGTATTAAAATACGCGAACTGAATCTAGTGCTCGCCACAACCGATTACGTATGAAGACATCAGCCAGTTTACTCGCATGCTTATTGCTGCATTACTCAGCCACCAAAAGCATCAATGCTATCTTGCTTGGCAACAACAATTAGATAATAAAAAAGCAAATAGACCAGCTTAAAACACAGTTCGTTTTGGTAAAAAATACAACCAGACGATTTTCTCACGAATGCGCAGAGAGGTGTTAGATTAACTCGATCCTATCGTGATAGAGTCAGCACTATCCATCAGAAACTGATACTCAATGAAAACGCTTGGTTAGCTTTACGACGCAATAAACCCAATTAATCGCGAGGCTTTAATATCAAGTGTTGCTCATCTTGGTCTAAATTAAATGCAAAATACTTTAAAAAATTCATTCCCAGTAATCCCTCGATTACACCGTTATTTTGACTGAGCGCCATCACTACAAACTCAATATCACGCACTATGTATTCACCAATTGCAAAAGATTCAAACCGATAAATGGGCGCCTCAACTCTACCACCAGCTGTGTCGATTATCGCCTGACGAATAAATTCAGGTTTGAATTGACTCTCTTTTTGTTCAAAGAACCATTCAGATAACACTGAAATTGAAGCGCCAGTATCAATCAATAAGGTGATTCCATGACTATTCAACTGACCTTCAATTAAATAATGCGCTGATTGTTTAATTAAGGGGAACATTGCTTCAACTAGACTTAGACGATTAAGCTTGTCTAAAAGTATTTGAGCGCGCTTGCCATAATAAGTATGGCCAATGAGTGCCTCCAAGTGAAATCTTGACTGCTGATATTGACCAAGCTGAAAATATGCATCAGCGATTTCAAGGGCATATAAATCATTACTTGGTTGATACCAGAGTAAATGCTCAAGCAGCTTAATTAATGAAGTCCAATCACTGTTGCTTTTTAAAGTCCCTAAGTGAACTTCGATGATGGTGTTTTTTTGATGGGAATAGATTTCATGCTCAATGCCAGATAACTGATCAACTAATCTGAATATCAAATCAACCGCGTCAATTCTATTTTCTCGGCTAAATTGGTCAGTGGCTTTTATCCATTCTACATCAAAATCATTGGCGAACCGCGCTGACCATGCATCTAAAAAAAGTAAGCCACGATCAATTTCCTTTGCTCGTAAGCCTTGCCTAATCTCGACTAACCATTGCTCTTTCAATTGAAGTGCTTGATCTGGGTAATAGGCTAATAGGCTTTCCCATTCAGTTACTAAGCGATCAAATTGATTCAATTCAAAGAGCTGCTGTAAGAGTTTGAGTTGTTGCTCTAGTCTTGGATGGGCAAAGCGTTGCTCAGATTTTGACATAGGCCCAGTTTTGATTGGTCCATCTAGAGTGACTGAAAGTGTAAGGTCGTTGATCATCTGATTATTTATATCATCACTCAGCTCTTGAGCAGAAGCAGGCTGTTGTTTTTTGCTTGTCACGAAAAAAAACAGATTAGCCGATAATGATAGGGCTAATAAAAAAAAGATAGGGCGTGATGTGCGCATAGCTTGATTGACTCATTCGTCAAGTAAGGTCATTGATTCTATCGTTATTAAGCTTAACAACTCTAGCTAAAGCCGATGGAAGTTATCCGCATTCATTTTTTTGCAACGGTTTGGCACCAGATTTCATTGCACCATAGTGGTGCGTATTGTGTTATAATCATCGCCTAGCATTACAAAATCAATGGTCTAAACGCTCTCTGATACTGTAATACCATATTTTTTTTACATAAGTTTTTGATTTACATGAACTATTAATATTAAGCCGATGTTTATCTGATTCGTGCACAATTTTTGCATTGGAATAACTATGATTGCAGAACAACTACATACCCGCCTTCTTGAAAACTTATCCACTGCTGTACTGCTTCTAGATAGAAAGCTTTGTTTGAGTCATATTAATGCGGCAGCTGAAAACCTATTGGGGCTAAGTGGCAGTCGGCATATTGGCGAACCGCTGAATAATTTATTGATCGCCGCCGACGCAATGATACTAACGCTAAAAGATACCTTAGACAGTGGTCGACCACATACCCGCAGAGAAGCGACTTTATCGAAATCCAATGCAGGTAAAATTAACCGTTTAACAGTCGACTATACCATTACTCCTATCGACGATATTCCTCATAGCGCACTGATTGTTGAAATACAGCCGATTGATCGCCTGCTAAAAATCAGCCGTGAAGAGACCTTATTTTCTTCTCAAGAATCAACTCACGCGCTTTTAAAAGGTCTCGGTCATGAAATAAAAAACCCGCTTGGAGGGCTTCGCGGTGCGGCGCAGCTGCTAGAACATGAGCTTGAAGATCCAGACCTGAAAGAGTACACGCAAATTATCATTAATGAGGCAGACAGATTACGCAAACTGGTAGACCGTATGTTAGGCCCCTCTAAACCGCATGATACTGCCTTGACGAATATCCACGAGGTACTTGAACGGGTGAGGTATCTCACCGAAGCCGACTGTGGTGAAAGTATTATTATTTTACGTGACTACGACCCCAGCATCCCAGATATTAAGATTGATAAAGAGCGCTTAATACAAGCGGTACTAAACATAACCTGTAATGCCGTTAATGCATTAAATCAAAACTCCAGACCTGAACATGCACCACTGATTATAATCAGCAGTCGTATTATTCGTCAGTTTACTATTGGTGGCCATAATCATCGACTCGTCTGTCGCATTGATGTTCGTGACAATGGGCCTGGCATTCCTAGTGATATTCGAGATAAAGTTTTTATCCCAATGGTCAGTGGACACGCGAGCAATTCAGGGCTTGGCTTATCAATCGCGCAATCTATTGTTAATCAACACCATGGCTTAATTGCCTTTACGAGTGAAGCAGGCGATACCTGCTTTTCAATTTATTTACCCATGATGGACTAAAAATTTTTAAGGAGTGACATGAGTAAAACAAATAATGTATGGATAGTGGATGATGATAAATCTATCCGCTGGGTGCTCGATCGTGCACTGACACGCTCAGGTATTGATGTTGTCGTTTTCACTAATGCTGAAGAGTTATTAGAAGCGCTCAGTCATTCAGTTCCCGACACCATTATCAGTGATATTCGTATGCCTGGTATAGATGGGCTGGAAATGTTATCGACGATCATTGACAAACATCCAAAGCTGCCCGTTATTATTACAACAGCCCATTCCGATCTCGATAACGCAGTCTCATCATATCAAGGTGGCGCCTTTGAATACCTACCAAAACCGTTTGATATCGATGAAGCTGTTGCCATGACGCGGAGAGCACTTGCGCACGCAGAAGAAAATCAAACTTCTTCGGCGACTCAATACGAAGAAGAAAGCACAGAAATGATTGGTCAGGCACCTGCAATGCAGGAAGTCTTTCGAGCTATTGGCCGACTATCACAATCAAATATTAACGTGCTGATTAATGGAGAATCTGGGACAGGTAAAGAATTAGTTGCCAAAGCTTTACATCGTCATAGCCCGCGTAAAGAGAATGCCTTCATAGCTTTAAATATGGCGGCGATACCAAAAGATTTAGTTGAATCGGAACTATTTGGCCACGAAAAAGGGGCTTTTACAGGCGCCTCACAGCAGAGAGTTGGCCGCTTCGAACAGGCTAGTGGTGGTACATTATTTCTCGACGAGATTGGCGACATGCCCGCCGATATTCAAACACGATTACTCAGAGTATTGGCAGACGGTGAGTTTTATCGCGTTGGTGGCCATACCCCTATAAAAGTTGATGTTCGCGTAATTGCGGCAACTCATCAGCACTTAGAAACCCTAGTTGAACAAAAACTTTTTCGAAATGACTTATTTCACCGCCTCAATGTTATTCGAATGCAGTTGCCTAAGTTAGCTGATCGAAGCGAAGATATTCCCCAGTTAGCCCGTTTCTTCCTTGATTTAAGTGCAAAAGATTTAGGTGTGGAAACCAAAGTATTAACCTCAGAAACAGAAGATTTATTTACCACTTTGCCATGGCCTGGCAATGTTAGGCAGCTAGAAAATACCTGCCGCTGGTTAACAGTCATGGCTTCTGGCAATGAGGTAAAACCAGATGATCTTCCACCGGAGCTATTAACTCCCGCAGAAGCACAAAGCTCAGAAACAACAACTAGCTGGGAAGACCAACTACGCAACTGGGCTAACCGTGAACTTAGTTCTGGTAAAGATAGAATTTTAGATTCAGCAACTCCGAGCTTTGAAAAAACGATGATAGAAATTGCTTTAAAACATAGTCATGGCCGTAAACGAGATGCCGCTATGTTGCTGGGCTGGGGGCGAAATACGCTGACGCGTAAAATGCAAGAGCTAGATATGAGTCGCTCACGATCATCTACCTAAGCATTGAATCTAGTGAAAGGCTATTGGTCAAGCGCAGATTGAATTATACTGGTATACTATTTTTTTAGTTCCCAGCGACTATCTTTATGCCACTTAATGTTGTTTTATACGAACCAGAGATAGCCCCTAATACCGGAAATATTATTAGACTCTGTGCGAATACTGGCTGCGGACTACATTTAATAGAGCCGCTAGGTTTTGCTTGGGACGATAAGCGCTTACGACGAGCGGGCTTAGATTACCAAGAGTGGGTCAACGTTAAACAGTGGCCTTGTTTCGAAAATTTTTATCAACACCTTAGTGAACCAAAAAGACTATTTGCCTTTACTACTAAAGGCAACAAGAGTCACCATCAAAATGCGTTTCAAGCAAATGATAGCTTACTGTTCGGGCCTGAAACCCGCGGATTACCTGCCTCGATTCTGGACAGCTTACATCAGCAACAAAAATTACGCTTACCAATGGTAGCCGGAAGTCGCAGCTTGAACCTGTCAAACAGTGTTGCGGTGGCAGTTTATGAGGCCTGGCGACAACTAGATTTTTCAGGCAGTTTGTAAATAGTCATTGTCATCATGGCCGACAAACGATCGAGAACAATACTCCGCCAAGTGTTAACCAGCAGGCAGGAATTTTTATTTCACCAGATTGATAACGGCATCATAAGCTGGTTTCTTTTCAAACTTGCGATCAATTAGCAATGGATAATCTGTACGGCCTAACATCGGCCGATAATCACGCCAGCTATTACCGTCCCAAACACCCCAAAAAGTGACCCTTTCGATATTATCACTGTATTGAAGGAGTAAAGAGAATACATCGCTGTAGCGCTTCGCCTGCTCAGCTAATATTTTTTGTGGGACGCCATCAGGATAAGGATTTAACTTCTTGTCCAACTTGAAGCGCTCTTCGACACTGGCACTACGATGCTCCCACGCATTAGGCAATACGCTCACATCAAGCTCAGTAATGTGAAGTGGGACATCGGCCTGTTTTGTCTTTCTCAACACCCGCTCAATAGCAGTTAGTGAGGGCTCTTTTAAAAACAAATGGCCCTGATAACCCAGACCCGCAATCGGCACACCACGGGATTTTAAATCAGCAATTAACGCTAATGAAAAATCCAGCTTTACTTCCGTATCTAAGTTGTAATCATTGTAAAGTAATTTAGCGGATGGGTCGGCCTCGTGTGCTGTTCGGTAGGCAATCTCTATATATTCAGGCCCAATAATCTCTAACCAAGGAGTCGATTTATAACTCGCTGTTTGATTCCTTTTACCTTCGCTGCGATCGACGGCCACAGCCTCATTGACCACATCCCAATAATCGATCCGCCCCCGATAACGGCTAACGACGGTTCGAATATGCATTTTTAATCGTTCGATTAATACCTCTCGACTGACTTGGCCACCTTTATCATCGAGAAAAAACCAAGCGGGGGTCTGATTTTTCCATACTAAGGTATGACCCACAACGACAAGATTATTCGCTTCAGCGAACTCAATCATTTCATCGCTTTCAGCAAAAGTAAAAACACCCTCTTCCGGCTGAATAAACATAGGTTTCATGCAGTTTTCAGGCGTAACAGCATTGAACTCTGCCGCAGTGATACCTTTTTCTTTAACGATATAGCGGTTGCGTGAGTCATTGCCAAGCTTATAGCCGTGCCATATCGTACCCATTAAAAAGTGATCTTTGTAAGCCTCTTTTAATGTCTCTGCATTAACAAAAAAAGGCAATATAAAACTGCAGATAACAATAGCATTTGTCATTAACTTCATGTTCAATAACTTAACCTTTAGTGAAATACTAGTTCAGCGACTGGCCACTCTGATCAGCGCTGGCTTGCGACTGCCTGAAAATAGCATCGAAATCGATCGGCGCAATTGACAGCGGCGGAAATCCACCCTTTACAACTATAGAATCAACTGCTTCTCTGGCGTAGGGGAACAAAAAATTAGGGCAAACCGCACCTAATACATGAGCCATTTGCTCTTCAGGAAAACCATTGATAGCGAAGATACCCGCCTGTTGTAATTCGACGATATAAGCGGTGTCCTCTTCTACTTTAGCAGTGATCGTCAAGGTCAATACGATTTCATGGACACCATCCGCAATCGAATTACCCCGTGTGTTAACATCCATTTTCACTTTTGGTTGAAAAGCTTGAGTGAAAACTTTAACCCCCATAGGTGTTTCAAATGATAGGTCTTTAATAAAAGTTCTTTGAATTGCAAACTGTGGGCCAGATGGCTGTTCTTTTGCTGCGATATTCTCTTCCATAATCACCTCTTAATTTCTATAGTGAGACTTGCATAAAGGTATTGAGCGCTGCGCACAAGCAACCGCTTAAGTAGTCATTGTTTAAACCTGCTAGTCATCAAGCATAGCATCTAAGCGGCCGCTTCGATCGCATTCCACTAAGTCAGTATAGCCGCCAACATGAGAACCGCTAACCCATATTTGTGGTACGGTATATTGGCCACTCAACCGCTCCATTTCAGCACGCAAATTAGGATTATTATCAACTTTTATTTCATCAAAAGGCAGTGCTTTACTGCTTAATAGCTGTTTTGCAGCCGTACAAAAAGGGCAAATTTGGGTGGTATATATCTGGATTTTCATGACGTCTTTAAGCTCTTAATGAACACCAAGAGTAACCGAGAGAATTATTGGATCAGCGGCATCTGCGATGCCCTCCACTCCATAATACCGCCACTTAAGCGATAAATCTTAGGGCCCGACTCACGCTGTAACCGCTTAGCTGCAAATGTCGATTGTTGCCCGAGCTTGCAAACAAAGATAATAGGTTTATCTTTGTATTGCTGAAATAGCCCATCTTTATCTGAATTGTATTGGCTTTGCCATTGATTAAAGGGTAAGTTTATCGCGTTAACAATATGGCCAGCATCGAACTCTGCTTTATCCCGTAAATCGATAATAATCGCATCTTCCCGATTAACGACGTTAGTCAACGCCTGACTGCTTAAGCTGGGCCCTGCGCGACGATTTTCTAACCAAACTAAAGCAACGATAGCGGCTGAAAGGAAGCTAACCAATAACCATTGCTCAGAAATAAAAATAAGAAACTTTTGCATAACGACTCATTTACACTTAAAGTGGATTATAGGAGTCAATTATACACTGCAAAAGTCACTTAGCCACTACCTATAAGGCTAGCATTGAGTGAAATTTTTAGGTCATAGCTAAATTCATACGTAAACAGTCGATATTATTGTTTTAGTTGTTCCTATGCCCAAGAAATGTCAAGGCTTAACCTCTATAACTAATGTGCTCGACTTTGAATTGGTGAACGATATCCGGTAACAACAACCATGCACTCATGAATATTCAAAAACTTTTCAGATTTTACCCAATTAGCTTAATAGCCACCTTTTTGTGTGTGACCCTTTTGAGCCACAACGCCAACAGCGAGCCGCTCAGTGAGCGTGATCTCGCTAGTCAGCAAGCGGATCTTGATCAACTTATTAGCCAACTAAAGGAAATGCAGCTGGCGCTAAAAAAAGATATTAAAAAACGTAGCTTGGTTGAGTCTCAATTAAGTAACACAGAACTTAAAATTGGTGTCTTAGCCGCCGAACTTCAAGTATTAAAAAAACAAGCTGCCGCAATGGCGGCTAAACTTGTCGAACTTCAACAACAGCAATCTTTATTAGATCAAAAAACAAAAAAACAGTATGCGTTGCTCGCTGCGCATATTAAACAAGCCTATTTACTCAATGAAAAAAATCAGTTAAAGATTTTACTCAATCAAACAAACCCTGAAGATATTGATCGACAAATGAATTATCTTAAGTTTGTCAATCAAGCTAGGCAGCAACAACTCCAAAATTATCGTGCATTAGTTAAAAAAAATAATAAACTTACAAAATCCATTTATCTAAATCAGCAAGCAATTGATCAAAAAGAAGCGGTTATTGTAGGGCAGACAGACAGATTAAAACGTTTGCAGCTAGAAAGACAGCAACAGCTTTTAAAGCTACAGTCAGCAATTAAAAATAAGCAGTCTGCTGTCTTAGCGCTAGAGCGCGACAGCAAGGCAATGAAAAAATTATTATCTACTGTTGCAAAGCTTACCAAGAAAAACCAAAAAGCTGCCATTAAGCCAACTACTGTTGATAATCAGGGGTTTTCTCAGGCTAAAGGCTCTTTACCTTGGCCTATAAAGGGTAAGCCTATCGCGTTCTTTGGCGATAAGCGCGCCGACTCAGGTATTACATGGGAAGGAATAACTCTAACCGCCAATATAGGTGAACCCATTCAGGCTGTTTTCTCCGGCCGCGTTGTTTTTTCTGATTGGTTTCAAGGTCAGGGGTTACTACTGATCATTGACCACGGACAAGGTTATTTAAGTTTATACAGTCACAATCAAAGCTTGCTTAAAAATACTGGCGCTATGGTTGTTGGTGGTGAGACCATTGCCACCGTTGGCAATAGTGGCGGCCAACTAAAAAGCGGACTTTACTTCGAAATCCGCCATAACGGCGAACCGCAAAACCCTGAACATTGGTGTATAACGCGGTAGGAACTACCGTGGTCAATCTAAATGGCAAATAACCTTAGAAAATTAGCAAATGCTGTCGTTACTGGTTATTATATTCACTAAAATTCGCACGATATATAAGCTGCAGATTAGATCGACCAAAAAGGAAGAAATTGTGCCTAACGCTCATTTAATACATGCCTCATTATACTGTTTGTTTATCGTAACGCTGTTGACGCTAAGTTTATTTGCTGCCGCCAATGAAATGGAGGCTCCATCAAGCAACCACGATGCTGCGATGATGAAACGTGACGGTCCAGTAAAAGGGAAATTGGCGCTCGATGATCTTCGTGCATTTGTGAAAGCCTTCAATCATATCCGCAGCGCTTATGTTGAAGAGGTTGACGATGCTACTTTACTAAAAAATGCCGTTAAGGGCATGTTATCCGAACTTGATCCTCATTCAAATTTTCTAGAACCTGATCATTTTAAAGATTTACAAGAAACTTCTACTGGTGAGTTTGGTGGGCTAGGACTAGAGGTGGGCATTGAAGATAACTTTATAAAAGTTATCTCTCCGATTGACGATACACCCGCTCAAAAAGCTGGCATCAAAACCGGTGACCTCATTATTAGTATCGATGACCAACCAATCAAAGGTCTTGACCTTGGCGAAGCAGTAAAAAAAATGCGCGGTCCACAAGGTAGTGAAATCACTTTAAGTATTATTCGAAAAGGCGTATCACAGCCTATCGAATTTACTTTGATACGGGATATTATTTCGGTGATTTCTGTTCGCAGTGAAATCTTAAACGACAATTATCTTTATATTCGAATAGCACAATTCCAAGGCAATACAGGCATTGACCTAAAAAAAATACTTGCTAACACGGAAAAAAAACAAGCCATTAAAGGCGCTGTTCTTGACTTGCGCAACAATCCTGGCGGCATCCTTCAAGCAGCTGTTGAGGTGGCGGATGCTTTCATTAAGCAAGGATTAATTGTTTACACTGAAGGTCGCATTAAACATTCAGCAATGTCATACGACGCTAACAAGGATCAAGCCAGTTATGACTATCCTTTAATAGTTTTGATCAATGGCGGTTCTGCGTCGGCCTCCGAAATTGTGGCTGGTGCTTTACAAGACCATCAGCGAGCGTTAATTCTTGGCACTACTAGCTTCGGTAAAGGCTCGGTTCAAACGGTCATACCTCTTTCTGAAAAGCATGGTATTAAACTGACTACTGCTCGCTACTTCACTCCGAAAGGACGTTCTATTCAGGCGCAAGGCATTGAGCCTGATATCGTGGTCGAGCCAGCAACTATCACTAAAATCGACACGGGGAAAAAATATACTGAAGCAAGCTTACAGGGTCATTTAACTAATGGTAAATTTGAGGACGATCAGTATAATTCCAATGAATCAGATATTAATTCTGATGATCAAGCGCGATTAGCCAGCGACAATCAGTTATATGAAGCCTTAAATATTTTAAAGGGATTGCATATTTTAAGTCTAGATGATTAGCTAACTTGGTCGACTCTATTAACTATATGTGTCACTATTTAAAACGTATTGCCTGCCTATGTATTGTTACTAGCTGCTTGCCGGCATTTAGCCAGCCGTCGTCATCTCTAGTTATTATCATAGACGACTTAGGCAACAACTTAAGTTTAGGTCAGCGTGCAATCAATCTGCCTGGCGCTTTAACCTATGGGATTTTGCCTTCAACACCTCAGGCAGAAAATCTTGCTGCTGCGGTGCTAAAAAGCGGTAATGATAAAGAAGTAATTATTCATATGCCGATGGAGTCGGTTTACTCACAAGTTGATAAAACTAACGCCATAAGTGCAAATAAAAAAAAATTCTCAGCGCCTAACAAAACTCAAACTTTAGCTTCACATCAAAAGCAGAAAATATTTGTAAAAAATCTGCATACAGCGTTACAACAATTCCCGTCAGCGCGAGGGCTTAATAACCATCAAGGCAGTCACTTAACAGCACTAATTGATCAGATGAATTGGCTGATGGGTGAATTAAAAGAAACCGACTTATATTTTATCGACAGCAAAACAACAGGCAATAGCGTGGCTAGAAAAGCGGCGGCAACTCACGGTATCCCTTACCTTGTTAGAGATGTTTTTTTAGATCACGACCCAAGCCCTGAAGCTATTGATAGGCAGTATCGCCGCGCACTAAAAATAGCCTACAAAAAAGGCTACGCGGTTATCATCGCACACCCTAACCGCAGTACATTAGATTACTTAGAGCAACAAATACCTTTATTGGCAGAAAAAAATGTCGTCATTGTAAGTGGCAGTGAAGCTATTCGGCAACAACGCCAAGAGATCATCGAGCGGACAAAAGAAACCTTACTGTCTAATGCCGAAAGACAGGCAGATCCTGGCCCGTTAGGTATTCACTAGCGCTATTTATAATCGCATTTCTATGCCGTGATCTGCCATGTACTGCTTAGCATCGCCAATAGTGTATTCGCCAAAGTGAAATATGCTGGCAGCTAATACCGCATCTGCATGGCCTTCAACTACACCGTCGACAAGGTGCTGTAAATTGCCGACTCCACCAGATGCAATCACTGGCACATTGACGGCATCCGTTATTGCTCGCGTCAAACCTAAATCAAAGCCATTTTTTACGCCATCTTGATCCATGCTGGTCAATAAAATTTCACCCGCGCCATAGTCTGTCATTTTTACCGCCCAATCAACCGCATCGATACCGGTTGGTTTCCTTCCGCCATGAGTAAAAATCTCCCATCGCGGTGATTGCGTGTCAGCTGCCGTAGTAACCTGCTTCGCATCAATGGCCACGACAATGCACTGCGAACCAAACCTATTGGAAGCCTTTCTAACTAAGTCAGGATTGTGTATAGCCGCGGTATTAATGCCAACCTTGTCAGCACCTGCATTCAACATGCGGCGAATATCTTGGCACTCTCGTATACCCCCACCAACCGTCAGCGGGATAAAAACTTCGCTCGCTATTTTTTCGACGGTTTTCACAGTGGTATCCCGTGCTTCATGACTGGCAGTAATATCTAAAAAAGTTATTTCATCCGCGCCTTGCTCATTATAACGGCGCGCAACCTCAACAGGATTTCCAGCATCGCGAATATCAATAAACTGAACGCCTTTAACAACGCGGCCATTATCAACATCTAAACACGGTATAATTCGTTTCGCTAAGCCCATCAGCACATCTCTAAAAGGTTTTATTCAGCCTGATAATTATCACAGTACGTTTGCGCTTGTTGCAGGTCTAAGCCGCCTTCATAAATTGCACGACCAGTAATTGCGCCGCAGATACCTTGGCTTGCAACTGCACGTAAAGCAACAATATCATCTTGGTTAGTAATACCGCCCGACGCAATGATCGGAATTGAAGAGGCCTGTGCCATTGCCTTAGTGGCTTCAACATTAACGCCCTGCATCATACCGTCACGAGCAATATCGGTATACACAATACTCGACACACCGGCTTGCTCAAACCGTTTGGCCAACTCTGTGGCCTTTATATCTGAAACTTCTGCCCAGCCATCGGTCGCCACTCGTCCATTTCTTGCGTCGAGACCAACAATAATATGACCTTCATATTCGCGGCAAGCTAAGTTGACAAATTCGGGTTGTTTAACAGCTTGAGTACCAATAATTAAATAATTAACCCCCGCGGCTAAATAGGCCTCAATAGTTTCGAAAGATCGAATGCCGCCGCCAATTTGGATAGGCAAGTTAGGAAATTTTCTAGCGATTGCCTTCACCACGTCACCATTCACTGGTTGACCATCGAAGGCACCGTTTAAATCAACCAAATGCAAGCGCCTTGCACCTGCGTTAACCCATTGCTCTGCCATAGCAACGGGGTCGTCTGAGAATACCGTCGAGTCGTCCATTAAGCCCTGACGTAAGCGTACGCACTCGCCGTCTTTTAAATCGATTGCAGGAATCACCACCATTTTACTGCTTTCCAATGTTACAAATGTTTTTGTCTTTTATTGATAGAAATGTTAACTGGCACCATCCCAATTAACAAAATTCTTCAATAACTGTAAGCCATCATGATGACTTTTCTCAGGGTGAAATTGTACAGCACAAATATTATCACGAGCCAACATTGCGGTAATATCAATCCCATAATTTGTTTTTCCAACCGTATAAGCACAATCGTCAGCAGCCACAAAGTAACTGTGAACAAAGTAAAATCGCGCGCCACTTTCTATACTCCGCCAGAGCCGATGAGACTGGGTTTGCTCGACCTGATTCCAACCCATGTGCGGCACTTTCAATGCTAGCTGAGCATTGGTTTGTGGTTTCGCATCGCTAAAGTGATCGGTGAAGAACTGCACCCGACTAGGCAGTAAGCCTAAGCAATCGACTCCGTCATTCTCATCGGACCGAGTCATCATGCCTTGCATACCCACACAAATCCCTAATAAAGGTTTTGATTGTGCAACCTCGTGAATCACTTGATCTAAGCCACGCGCACGCACTTCCGCCATACAATCACCAATCGCACCCACACCGGGATAAACCACATGTGAGGCGCTCTTAATTAGCTCGGGATCATCGCCTACCCAAACATGGCGTTCAGGAGCGATATGGCGAAGGGCTTTGGCTATGGAATGGAGATTACCCATGCCATAGTCAATCACCGCTATGTCCACGGCTGTAGTCATAAGGAGTTCCTGTTGATCATCGATGCGATAATTGCGCTTACAAACTGCCTTTGGTTGATGGCATCACACCTGCCATGCGTGGATCTAGCTCAAGCGCCATGCGTAACGCTCTGCCAAATGCCTTAAAGACTGTCTCGACTTGGTGATGGCTGTTTTCACCACGAAGACAATCAACATGCAAAGTCACATTGGCATGATTGATAAAGCCTTGAAAGAATTCATGAAATAAATCAACATCAAAGCCGCCAACCGCTGATCGTGTAAAGGGCACATTAAACTCTAAACCTGGTCGGCCAGATAGATCAAGCACGACACGCGACAGAGCTTCATCAAGAGGTACGTAAGCATAGCCATAACGGCGAATACCTTTTTTATCACCAACCGCTTTTGTGAAGGCTTGACCCATGGTGATACCAAGGTCTTCCACCGTGTGGTGGTCGTCAATATGTAAGTCGCCTTTAGCCTTAATATCTAAGTCAATCAGGCCATGACGGGCAATTTGATCAAGCATATGCTCAAGGAAGGGAATGCCTGTATCAAATACTGCTTCGCCTGCCCCATCGAGATTCAATGTAACCACAATTTGTGTTTCTAATGTATCTCGGGCTACCGTCGCCTTTCGCGCGGAAATTGGATTATTAGGCTGGCTCATATCGCTCTCAAAATAATTAATAAAACACAGAATATAGGCTAATTATAATCAACTTAAGGGAAAGCCTACAGCCTGAAAACTCGGCAATTATGCCACCAAAAGCAGAAAAAAATAGGTTATTTGCTGATAGTTATTACTCACTGACCAAATTACAGCTAGCCCTTAGCTTGATTGGCTACTGAATCCATCATGGCTTTTATCTCATCAGGGTCGCCTAAATATTCGCTGCTGACAGGCCTCAAATCAGCATCCAATTGATAGACCAAGGGAACGCCTGTAGGGATATTCAACCCCATAATATCGGTGTCGCTGATCGCTTCTAAGTACTTGACTAAGGCACGCAGGCTGTTGCCGTGAGCTGCAATGATTACTCGCTGTCCTGCCGCGATCGAGGGCCGAATAACATCATGCCAGTAAGGCAGCACACGGTCGATGGTTAAGGCCAAACTTTCGGCCCGCGGCAAGATGCTTGGGTCTATGTCGGCATAACGGCTGTCATTCCCAGGAAAATGCTCGCTGTCTAACTCAACTAAAGGCGGTGGCGTATCAAAGCTGCGACGCCAAATTTTCACTTGCTCATCGCCATGCTTTTTAGCTGTTTCGACTTTATTTAATCCCGTTAACGCCCCGTAATGACGTTCATTTAATCGCCAACTACGCTCTGTGGGTAGATACAACCGGTCCATTTCATCAAGCATCAGCCACAAAGTTCGCATCGCACGCTGCAGTACCGAAGTATATGCAATATCAAATTCAAATCCGCCTTGCTTTAATAATTGACCCGCGTACTTAGCTTGCTGAATTCCCGCATCGGCCAAATCAATATCGTGCCAACCAGTGAATCGATTTTCTTGGTTCCAAATGCTTTCACCGTGCCGAATAAGAACAAGTTGATGCATAGCTCACCCATGATTATGTCGTTTATACTAAAAACTCAAATTAAGATTATAGCGTAGATAAATAGCAATGACCGCTATGATTTAAGCTGATAAAATAAACATTTATACAATTTTATTTAAAAATTAGCACTTAGCTTAAAAGTCACCTAAATCGTATCAGCCAATTTTGAAATTCATTGCCTCACTAGTCGGTCGAAGAGATAAAATGTCAATAATGAAAAAGGTGCCGCTAAAATGGCTAACGCTGCCGCTGCTTGCACTCGCTACAGTGATAACAAGTTTATGGCTTCTCTTGTTGAGTGTCGATGCTAACAACTTCAAACCACAGATTGAATCGACTATTTACGATCGCTTTGGAATTCAATTATCCATTGATGGCCCGTTAAACTGGTCGATTAATTTTAACGGCTTACCCACCGCGGCTTTACAACTGAGCAATATCAATGCCTACCTTGCTGACAAACCGTTGTCGCAAAACGAGCCTTTATTTGCCCATATCAGCCATTTAAAGCTTGGCATTGCTTTGAAACCGCTCCTCAATGGAACACTGGCTGTTGATCGCCTCACTGTCGACGGTGTTGATCTTAACTTGCAGATTAATCGCCAAGGACAAAAAAATTGGTTGGCCATTAACGCCCGCCATCATCAGCCGCTTTCAAACGAGCGATCACTTGAGAATGCATCTTTAGGTGACCCGTCAAATCACACGCTGATTGATTTTAGCTTAGACACCCTACACCTAAGCAACGTTAAGCTACGTTACAAAGATGACCAACAACAAAACTTTCATCAAATACACATCAATGACTTAAAAGCCAACACGTTCAACTTAAACGGCCAAGCGTTTTTAACAGAAGCCATCATTAGCTATCAGCAAAACCCGCAAGAGTTGTCGCCAATAGAGTTGAAATTACGCTGTGATCTATCTCTGATGGGCTTGCTGCAACCCTCTCCCGACTATCCTCGCACGATGACCTTACGTGACCTCGAGATGACACTTGTCGCGAGCAACAATAAAGCTCGAACTATTGCCTTGCAGGGTGACATTACTTATCGACTAAATGACCACGCTTTTGTGTTTGACAATTTCAGTCTAAAAACTAAGCACTCCATGATCAATTTACAAGTGAACGGGATTCCCACACTAGGCCACGATCAGCTAACACCAACTATCGACCTCACAGGGAAAATTAACGTTAACAGTGAAAATGTCGTGGCGGAGGCAACTAATATCGAACATTGGATGGACCAGCAATCACGATTTGATGTCGAGAATGAGCCGCCAATTGCACTGTCACTCGAAGCAGTCGTTAGCGGACAGCTAGATGCATTATCACAGAGATTATCATTAGTGAATCTAAAGGCTTATTTAGACGACACAAGTATTAAAGGCACGATAAGCGCGCTGATCAAACCTAATCAAATCAACACCATTTCTAGCCTGCTCGATATCGATCGTATCGATCTCAGTCGCTATTTGAAACCTTCAATAATCGGCAAAAAGACCGAGCTAACGCAGCAAACTGTAGCGAGAAATTTTATTAGTACGGCGCTGCCATTAACTGTTCTCGACCGTGCTAATCTGTTACTGACAACGCATATTGATTCGCTTATTTATGAGGGTATCACTGTTTCTAAAATACGATCTGGCATTGAAGTTAATGATGGCACCATAAAGATTTTTCAAGTGACTGCTGAAGCCTTGCAGTCGACGTTTGACATTGATGCTAAGTTACTTCGTCATCAATCAATCAAGCCTCAGTTGACCATTAACGCGAGTGCGACAGGGCTAGATATAGCGGCACTATTAAAAACCTTAGACCACTCAAGTAAAACACCTGCCGCGCCTTTGGTTTCTGGCCGGCTTAATCTTACCAATAACTGGGAGATGACTGGTAGCTCTGTCGGCGACTGGCAAGCAAGTTTAAATGGCAACAGCAAGGCTTCCATTCAAAATGGGCGTCTCTATGCTGATAATATTGAGCACCGCATTTGCCAAGCGGTTGCCGAGATTAGACAAACGAAACTAAGTCATGCATGGCCGTCTTTTACTGCGCTCAAAGCCAGTAACTTATTGATTGATTGGCGTCGAGGCCATGGCAAAATTACTGATTTTACTGCCGACCTTGAAACCCTGAAGATTGCCGGCTCAGGTACGATTGATTTATCGACACTTCAATTTCTGCTGGATGTTAATGGTCAAATGATTGGCACTTATCACGACTCGATCAATGATTATTTAAGCGACCCCGCTTGCGCAGTGAATGCGGAATATCAAACGATTCAATGGCCAGTGTCTTGCCAAGGTCAGCTAAACAATGCTGAAGCGGCAAGCTGTCACATCAATCGTCAACGATTAAGCGACCAATTAGTGCAGTTAGCAAAAAAACAAGCCAAAACTCGTGTAGAAGATAAACTAAAGGAAAAACTCGGTGACGAATTAAAGCAGTTATTCAATAATCGGCTAGAAGGCTTACTCCGCTAATGGCCAAGCTCAAGACTGTGGAAAGCAAAAAATTTTCTGATGCCTTGCTGAATTGGTTCGACCATCACGGGCGAAAAGATTTGCCTTGGCAAAAAAATATTTCTGCCTACCGAGTGTGGATCTCTGAGATCATGCTGCAACAAACACAAGTTAAAACTGTAATCCCCTACTTTAAAAAATTTATCGCTCGATTTCCCGACGTAACCTCTTTAGCCTCTGCTAAAGAAGATGATGTGCTGCATTACTGGAGCGGCTTGGGCTACTATTCACGGGCAAAAAATTTACACAAAAGCGCGCAGCAAATTTGTCAGTTATATAACGGTGAATTACCCAACACTGTTGAGACACTTATGAGTTTACCAGGTATTGGCCGTTCAACGGCTGGCGCAATTGCCGCTATCGCTTTTCATCAGCACAACGCCATTCTCGATGGCAACGTTAAGCGCGTCTTAGCCCGTTATCATGCAGTAGGTGGCTGGCCGGGCAAAACGACAGTCGCCAATACTTTATGGGATTTTGCTGAGACATTGACACCCAAGCAACGTGTTGCCGATTATACCCAAGCCATTATGGATCTAGGCGCCACACTCTGTACCCGCAGTCGGCCATCTTGCCCAGAATGCCCAATGCAACTTGATTGCCAAGCCTTTCAACAGGACATGGTTGCTCACTACCCTGGCAAAAAACCAAAAAAAGTCATTCCTCTTAAAACCACCGCTATGTATGTTGTCATCAACCAGCAAGGTTATGTATTGCTGCAAAAAAGGCCGGCAACCGGCGTGTGGGCCAGTTTATGGAGCTTGCCAGAAGACCCCCAACAACTAAGCGGTCTGGGTCTATGTCACGCCGCAACTAAGCAAGGCACAATGACAGTCGCACTAAATCAAGCAAATCAATGGGCCTGTAATGGCAATATAGGGGATACGCTTCGCCACACATTTAGCCATTTCCATTTAGATATTAACCCCCGTTACTACCGCGTTAAAACACCCTCTCGTATTATGGAAGCGAAGCAATGGCTATGGTTTAATCCTGCAGAACCGTCTAAAGTTGGTATCGCCGCACCGGTGAAAAAATTAATCGATCAATTAGTTAAGTAACAAATAACTTACTGTAGGATAAACTGCCACTAAGTGATCACCTAGCGACATCTAAGGAGAATTTATGACCCGTACCGTGCATTGCCGAAAATACCAGCGTGAGCTACCAGGGCTGGAAGCACCACCGTATCCAGGACCAAAAGGAGAAATTATTTTTAATGAGGTGTCTCAACAGGCATGGACTGAATGGCAGAAATATCAGACTATGTTAATCAACGAGAAACATTTAAATATGCGCGATGTAGCGTCACGACAATTACTGCAAAGTGAAATGGAAAAATTTCTTGCCAGCGAGCACTATCATGCCGTAGAAGGCTATGTGCCGCCCGAATCCTAAGGCTGTTTCGACTGACTAAACCATGCCTGCAAACGAGGCCGTATCGGTAATAGCGCATCGTAAGTCTGATTCACTAGCCATCGCATAAGTGGCAAAGAAAATAACCACGCTAGCAGCCGAAATTTTGGCAATGAAGCCCATAGCTGTAAAAAAGCATCGCCACCTGTCTGCACCTTGCCGTTAGCGCCTTGTACGTGAAATCGCTGCATTAATTGATCGCGGCTAATACCCTCGGGTAGACCCTCAATAAGCGTTTGATCAGCTACGTTTAACCAGCAAATAGTCTCGGCGCCACGCTGCCGCTGGTAAAGGGCAATCTCGCGCGAGCACAACGGGCAGCTTCCGTCATAAAAAACCGTCAGTGTTTGCTTGTCAGTCATACCATACCTTTTTATCCATCGTAATGGCTACAGGTTAAATGAATGTGCTCATCACCGCTGAGCAATCTTCTTCGATTTTTAAATCAAACATGTCGTCGGCTCGCGTCTTTCCCCGGTTAATCGCGGCTATAGGTTTTTGCCAACGTTGTGCTGCACGACAAAAACGATAACCGGAAAAAACCGTTAGCGAAGAACCTACCACTAACAAACCATCGGCCTGTTGAAGTGCTGCCATCGCTTGCTCGACTCTAGCCTTGGGGACTGCACCACCAAAGAAAACCACTTCAGGCATTAAGACACCCCCGCAATTCAAACAATGGGGTGAAATCGTACGCAACGCAAGAATGTCTTCAACCGCTGCGTCACCATCGGGTTTAAATTGAGCCTCTAACTCAGCCAGATGATTATTTTGATTTAATAAACGCGTCTGTATTTGCGCCCGTGACTCACGTTTGTGGCAACTTAAGCACTGCGCCCTGTCTAAGCGACCGTGCAAGTCGATCACCCTCTGATGACCGGCAGCTTGATGAAGACGGTCGACATTTTGTGTTAGCAGTAAGCTCACATGCCCTTGCTGTTCTAGCTGTGCTAAAGCGCGATGCGCTACATTCGGTTGGGCTGCACCCACCGCTGGCCAGCCCACTGCACTGCGCGTCCAATAGCGTTGGCGAACGGTGGCATCCGCTATAAATTCAGCATGCTGAATCGGTTTTTTAACCAACCAACGACCCTCGTGATCGCGATAAGTATTGATGCCAGAGTCAACGCTTATGCCTGCACCGGTCAACACCATCAAGCGAGGGTAACGATCGATAAACTCGGCTAACTCCGAATAGGCTGTCAATGATCGCGCAAGTACTGTCACACATAAGCTCCTAACTTACTGATTTAATTGCCGCCTGCCATGTCTTTTTAGTGCCAAACAGCAATGGTACTAAGCACCCACAGTAAGATCGCATTCTTGGTAAACTGTATTTATACGCAAGCTATGGGATTTTGGCGCAGCTAAGAATTGCTCAAACTGTGTGTCGCGCTGTTTTCGCCAGTCGGAATAAGCCTTAGGCTCGCCCTCAACCAGCTGCTGCTCAAGCGCCTGCAACGCAGGCATTAAGGCAAAGTGACGGCGACTCAATGCCGCAGACTGTCGTTGTAAACCTTGAATCCAAAATTTAGACACTACGTTTTGTAAAATCTCGGCTTGCTCCGAAAGCTGGCCACGAGGACAGATACGTTGCTGAACCAAAGCTTCATTATCAAACATTGTGTTGGCTTGTTTGAGATAGAGCAGTTGCTTTGATAAAGCGCGATACAAAGCGCCTCCATCGCCAGCGCGAATGACCGATAAATTTATTTCGTATGCCCTAATATCAGTAGCATAGTCTCCGCTTAACCACCGGCTTACCCATGCATTCAATTGTTCTAGGGCGGTAATTAATGCGGCGCCTGCATTAGCAGGATAATTGTCTTCATGATTGCCTTCCTGCCAAAATTGTCTAAATTCTTTTTCGCCCAAGCTACCCTGCCAAATATACCACGCTAAGCGCCGCTTTTTTTCATCCATTACAGCACGGAGCTTTGCTGCGGTTTGCATTTGTCCTTGTGCGCGCAGGGTGATAATGCAAGCTGGTGCGTGGTGTAAAAAATCTAACTGGTAATGCAAACGCTGCGACGGTGACGCTACCTTGCCTAGTGCGCTATTATGTCGCGCAATGACATAACGCAGTTCACAGTCATCAAGCGATAGGAAGGCTAATAGGCCAAGTGTTTTACGTTCCTTCGCCTCTACGTTAGCCTCAATCCACTCTCGCGGACGCGGATAAGAGAGATGGGAAATGGCAACAGCTTCAATAGTCTCAGACTCAAAAATACGGGCTAATCGCTGGAGATAGTCTTGATACGCTGAATCTAACGACGATTGACAGCTGACTAATGCAAAGCATAAACCTATAGCCAAACTGTTGATCAAAATTTTCATGGATTATTCTGCTATCTCGTTCTGGATATTCACAATCACACTATCCTATACGGCAAAAAACAGTATCGAGATTGATATAAGCGACTTTCCTGCTAAGCTTGAATTATTAAACAGTATGAAAAAACCGTGTACTGATGCTTGGACAATCTACCTTGACTCAGCAGACAAGTGCAGGTTTAATACGCGCTCTTTTAATTTTACCGCTAAAAAATGCCCAGATAGCTCAGTTGGTAGAGCAGAGGATTGAAAATCCTCGTGTCGGTGGTTCGATCCCGCCTCTGGGCACCATTGATTTAAGAATCCTTAAGCTAACCTATTGATACTCAAGCATTTCTACAGGATGTGAGTGATTGGATAGACAGTATAGTAGACACAAAATGCCTTCCCTAACTCACCGTCATGACATAACTGACATCCCGCTTGATTTTTGACCCATAAATGGTTGATAATTGTACTGTTGGATAGCTAATAGCCGATCCAAATGGGGTTCCTGGTATGTCCCTCATGCAAATAGATTCAACGTCACTTCTCTGTGGCTTTTGTTTGTGTGTTCCTACCAATACTCCTAAAGCATTAAATAAACCCATAGGTGTTTCTGTGCCTGTGTGTTTGAAGGGGTTTCCTGGTGGATTCCTCGCACATAGAAAAATAAGCTGTACCCTTCAGCAATAATAAAGTGCGCTCCTACCTCATAACTTCCTTTATATGAATCGACTAACGCTGGCGTGTCCTCGTTGGGCTTCCTCCAGGGGCCGTGGGCAACGAGTACAAGCTGGCGAGAGTTTATAGAAAAAATTTAATCTTGAAATAAAGGGGAAAATAATGAAGATACTCATCGCAATGGTTTAACAACCGCTGCAATGTTAAGCCTGAATGCAAATAGCGCAAGTGTGACAACTCAAGTTCAAGAAATGTCATTCGTAAGTAGCTATAGTAGCTATAGTAGCTATGCTGATCCAGGCTGCGAAGAAGATCCAAGATCTTGTGAGCCATATACATATGACTATTTGAATGATGATTATTTTTTTACTTTTACGGCGACATATGATGATGCAACAAGCATTTTAAATATATCTGTTTCAGATGGTAATGGCGCTCAATTTACCGATGGCTATTCCGATGGTGGATATGACCCCTTAGGATATTATATGGGTTATTCAGAAAGTGAGTACGTTACTATTGATGTATCAGACGGTCAGATAAATTCTTTTACAGCTAGAAATTATTATACGGCGGATGAAGATGTGACTCTTAGCAGAAGTACCACAAGTACCACACGTTGGTTTTATGACGGTAATCAATTGGTAAGAACTTATGACGTTGATGAAGATTACGGAATGTATTTAACCAGTGGGACTTTAAGTTATGATGTTATCAATCCGTCTGCTATTCCGCTCCCAGCAGGTATCTATCTCTTTCTATCGGGGCTTGTAGGTTTAGGTTTGATTAGAGGTAGAAATGCGTAGTCTAATATTTTTACTTCTTCTAAGTTTCAACGCTACTGCAGCTCTATATGACAGAGGAAATGGTCTTATCTATGATGATGTCTTGGATATTACTTGGCTTCAAGATGCTAACTATGCACAGACTAGTGGTTTTGATACTGATGGGAAAATGAGTTGGGCCGATGCAAATACATGGGCTGCAAATCTATCATTTGGAGGGGCTGTAAACTGGCGACTTCCAATAATTAACACGCCCGATCCCGCATGTAGCATTCAGAACGGCGATATTTCTTATGGAACGGGTTGTGAAACTAGCGAATTCGCCTCTCTCTATAATATAACAATTGCATCATCCATATTTTCGAACATACAGACAGGCTATTACTGGTCAGAAACAGCAGCAGAGAGTGCATTTTTTACCTATCGATTTATAATTGGGCATCAGGGTTATGCTGGCACAGCTGAAAATTTCATTTGGGCAGTCCACAATGGCGATATAGGTAATCCTGTCCCAGTCCCAGCAGGTATCTATCTTTTTCTATCGGGGCTTTTAAGTTTAGGTGTGGCGAGGTTGAGAAACAATTAAGTAATAATTATGAATTATAAAACAAGCTATCATCAGTCATTTGACTGCTCTGAAGAAAAGTTATTTTCAGTAATTACTGAGCCAGGCAACCTTCAAAACTTTCACCCTTTCTGTCAAGAGAATATTCCTGTTGAATGGCCGGGCGATAATGCAGTCGATAAACTCACATATTTGAATGGCAGGGTCTTCACACGTAAGATTACTCGATGGCACAAGCATGGGTATGACCTAACCATTACCCATGGAAATATTAAGACAAATGTTGAATGGAACATTATTGTTGATGCTGATAAGCCAATTTTAGAAATAACACTTACGCCATTGTTTTTACCGAGCAATCGTATGTATCGCTTTTTTGGCTTCTTCTTTTATGTCAAACCCCAACTCACTAGATACCTAAAGGCCTTATTCAATGGCTTAGATTTTTATATATCAACGGGTCAACAAGTATCGCCGAATCAATTTGGCCGTCACGCTTGGTTTTCGTGAAACTGTTTCAAGTCTCTACATTAACTCCCTCAATCTACTTCAATCATAAGAGTTGACAAAAGCGTCTGGCAGGGAGGCATGAAGCGGATAAAGCATTAATATTACTTGTGAGCAAGCCAGGCTTGGAGCCTTGGGCAAAAGTCTTATCAATCACTAGACACTATTGATATAAAATTCTTCGGCTTAACTTTTAGTACACAAAAAATATCAAAATGTTAGCCTCCTTATCTTGGGAAAAGCAAAAATCGTTCCCCCCCCCAAACCGGCTACTAAAGTGCTCAAAACAACCTTGGCTAGAAAATATTAAGTTAATTGAGTGTCTCAATAGAATAGCTTTACTTAAAAAGTATTTTTTTAGATGTTTGTGTAGCCTAGTCGCAGCCAAATATGATTTAATATCCGAATAATGTTACAATGTAGCAAATTAGCCTTTAAAGAATAAATCTATCACAAGAAATATACATGCTTTTATGAATATAATTTATTCCGTTTCCAATAAATCGTCAATTGCTCTATCCTCACTGTGTATTGCACATTGTTTATTAGTACCTCTCCTATTAATCTTTTCTCCCTCTTTAAGTATTTATTTTGCTGAAGATTCTTCACATTACTGGATGCTTTTTGCGGTCTTGCCAATTAGTTTTTTTAGCTTGTTCATTGGATGCAAAAAACATAAAAATCTTGGCGTAGGAATACTTATTCTGTCTGGTCTTATTTTATTAATTTTTTCAGTGTTGTTTGGTCATGATTTTCTGGGTGAAATACTTGAAAAATTCTCTATTTTCATTGCTTCTACGCTTCTAATTCTTGGTCATTTAAAAAATTATAGGCTTTGCCAAGATGATATGTGCCAGGATTGCGTATAGCTAAACTCTTAAAATTTCATATTAAATTAAACTGTTTGTATGAAAGAAAAAATCCTAGCAGTGCCTACGAATATTATTACAGGGTTTTTAGGCTCTGGAAAAACCTCAACCATACTCAGCCTTTTAAAGTCCAAACCAAGTAGCGAACGGTGGGCGATTCTAGTTAATGAATTCGGCCAAATTGGAATCGATGGCTCCTTGATTAATCCATACAACTCAAAAGAAAAGTCTATATTTGTACGTGAAATCCCTGGCGGCTGCATGTGTTGTACTTCTAATTTGCCAATGCAGATCGCTCTTAATCAATTACTCATAATGTCAAAGCCAGATAGGCTTCTCATTGAGCCTACAGGACTAGGCCACCCTATAGAGGTAATAAGTGAACTTCTTAACGAATATTACTCGGAAATTTTAAGTATTAATAAGATAGTTACACTAGTTGACCCAAGAAATTTAAATGAAAAGCGTTACGCCGATAATAAAATATTTAATGAGCAAATAAGTATTGCAGATATTATTGTTGGAAATAAAAATGATCTTTGTTCATCGGATGACAATGAATTATTGGTTGGCCATTCAAAAAAACATACTTTATTCAACCCAAAAATCATCTTTACGAATCATGGGAAATTAGATCTTGATATTTTACAGGGAAGTACCTGCTTCTCTAAAGAAAAGCTATCAATGTATAGCGGGCGAAGCGAAAATATTAATAAGGAAGATTTTAGTTTCTCTGAAGCTAGCTATGGAGATAGATATTATTTAAGATCCACAAACAGTACTGGAGACTTTCAAAGCGTTAGCTGGCGATTTAAGTCATCGGCTATCTTCTCTAAAGAAAATCTATTAAATTTTCTAACCCAATTGAATGCTATTCGAGTGAAAGCAATAATTATTTCAGAAGAAGGAATCTTAGGGTTAAATATTTCTAACGATAATATAGATGAATTTTTTTTGATGAGGCTATAGAAAGCCGAATTGAGATTATCTCGGATCATGTCGATGAAAAATGGGAATCTGAGTTGTTAAATTGCATTAGAATTCAATAATTCTTAATAGCGTAAAGATGTAATTTTTAGAATGCAGATTTATTTATTATTCTCTGGCGTGCGGTTAATGTCTTTTGTAATGATCTTCATAGCATCTCGGCCCATGTTTTTATTTACGACTGCAAAATAATACCTCTATAACTGAGCTTTAGCTTGGCGCAATGAATTTTCCACAGCTTTTATGGTGTGTTTTTTTAGATGTGCAAAGATCTAAAAAAAGATCAAAACTATTAACCACATGATAACAAAGCTATTTTTTATCAACTTTGCTTGGTAGCTTACAAACTCTTATCAACATATGTTTTTATGCGAGACATTAGTCAACCTTAAGACTCTCTGCGTATAAACCATTAAACATAGTAAAATTGCTAATTTAGACATGATAAACAGAGCGAATATCAATGCCTGAAGGACCTGAAATTAAACGAGCAGCCGATAAGATTGCGGCCATCCTCGACGGCGAGGTGATTGACCGTTGTTTTATTCAGCCTGCCGGTTTGCGACGTTATCGCCCTGTCCTCACCGGTGCGCGGGTGGAAGCAGTGAGACCTCGCGGTAAAGCCTTGCTGACTCGATTTGATAATGGCTTAACACTTTACAGCCACAACCAGCTGTATGGTCGTTGGTATACCACCCGCCTAGATAAGCAGCCCTCAACCAACCGCAGCTTGCGTATTGCTCTGCATACCCTTACTCATAGTGCGTGGCTTTATAGCGCCAGCGATATTGCTATTCTTGACGATGACGCGCTGCAAGCACACCCATTTTTACAGAGCTTGGGGCCTGATATTCTTGACCCTAACCTGCATTGGCGTGATATTTTGCGCCAGCTACAAAGCCCCTCATTCAATCGCCGGTCATTGGCCAGCCTATACTTAGATCAACATTTCATTGCCGGTATCGGCAATTACTTACGCACTGAAATACTTTTTTTTGCTGGCTTATCACCCTGGACTAAGCCCATCGAATTATCATTGGCAGAGCTAGGAAAATTAGCCCGCTGTACATTGACGATTACACAACGCGCTTATCAGACCGGTGGCATCACTAACCCTGTTAAGTTCCATCGCCGATTAAAAAGTCAGGGTAAGCACAGAGAAGTCTATCGCTTTGCGACCTTTGAGCGTGATGGGAAGGCCTGTTATCAATGTGGTACACGTATTAAACGAGTGGAGGTTAACGCGCGACGATTATACTACTGTGCACAATGTCAAGCTGTTATTCGGCCACCCGGCTCAACTGCATAATCGGTAATAACCGCGAGCATTGCTGCTGGTAGTGTGCGTATTGAGGGTTGTAAGCGACTAATTTTGACCAAAGCCTATCTCGCTGATCAGCGGTTATTTCCCTCGCATTCATCAATCCGCAATAGCCTCTAAACGTGACCATGACGGTTGGATAAGCCTTAAGATTAAAATACCATGCCGGTGGCTGATCACGGCCCCAGTTTGAACCAACCAACAACAATTGCCTGTCGTCTGGCATGCAAAGGGTGACGATTTCACGTTTCTGAGCACTTTTAGCACCGGTAGTTTCAACTAAAACCAGTGACTGCATTGCAGTGTTGATCCAGCCACGGCTGTGCTTCATAAGGAAAAGATCCGCTTTCGGAATCGTATTCATCAATAGCTTAGTCATTGTTTCTGATGCCAAGGTTTTTTTTATAATGCCGTCTAACCATGTATCCAAAATGCGCGCCTCGATTGATCGTTAAAATGATTTTTACGCTTATAAAGCGATAGCGGATTCACCACAAACTTATTTCTAACCCAATGTGAAGGCCGAGTGTTTATTGTCGATTACTAGCGAATTTCAGACGATCTACTTATAATCGGATTAACTATCTTTTTTCAACGCACGATTTAATTAGGCCACGCACTATGAGTATTAATGAATTAATCAAGCAATGTCGGGCAGCGCCGCAGAGTGTGGAATTCGAGCAGGTCATAGCCGTTATCGATCGGCACTATAATTACACTCCTAGTCAATTCAGCAACGGAGCAATTAATAATCCGGCCGGCAGCAATGAAGGCTCGTGCAAAATTTTTGCCTTTGCTCAGCTAAATAACCTAAGTGAGATGGAAACCTTGTCGTTGTTTGGCCACTATTATCGCGACGATGTCATGGGGCACCCTGAAGGTGACGATCATAGCAATATTCGTAACTTTCTTTTAGATGGCTGGCATGGCATTCAATTCGACAAGGTCGTTCTGCACGAAAAATAATTAATCCGCTAACACTTCAAACGTTAAACCGGCATGCGTCTGTAAACGTTCGATCAAGGTATCGCCCAATAAAGTGGCTGGTGTCCAAAATCCACCAGGGGTTTGCTGATCAATATCAAACGCTAAGCACATTGCCGCTTGACTGATCATTTTAGCCGTTGAACCGTAGCCAGGATCACGATCACCGGTGACCTTGACCTTAACGACCTCGCCTTGCTCGGTCTGCCCTCGGAAGCGTAAATCAAACTCGCCGTTTAATTGTTCTTCTGGGCTAGGGCCTTCGCCCGGTTTCGCTAAGATAAAGCGCTCGAGCAGCCAGCGGATCGGACTAATCGCGGTCGCCAAATTAAAAAGCTTAAAGCCGGTAGCCATACGCTTAGCTCTTTTCTCACCCGCTTTGCTATCACCGGTTAAGGTCGCTTCTTGGTAGTAAAATTGTTCGCCGTAGGCCTTGCCTGACAAGGCATTAGACCTATGCACAATACGGGTATTAATTGCCGCCATCATAAAAGGCGCCAACCAACTCTTCGCATGCTCATCATAGGCCACTGAAATATTGTCTTGCCGTGCCGTAAAGCCATGATCAGGAGGGCAACAGGAGTAGGGATTGCCTAACTCTTTTCTTAGTAACGGGTCTTTTATGATTTGTTTCGTCATATTAAGCATACTGGCAATCGTGCCACCGGATAAGCCGCCGGATATACGTTTTACTCCCATATTTATTGTCGAGCAGGGCTTGCCGTGCTTCTTCGCAGAATGCTTTTGCAAAAAATGGACGCCGCAGTCAGACGGTATTGAATCAAAACCACAGGCATGCACAATGCGAGCACCACTCTTTACAGCGACCTCACTGTATTTTTCCTGCATGCGTTTAATCCAATGCATTTCACCGGTTAGGTCACAATAATCGGTTCCCGTTTGGCAGCAAGCCTTTACCAGCGGCTCACCATACAGATCATAAGGGCCTACCGTAGAAAGTATAACTTGCGTCGAGTGGCATAGAGTTGTCAAGGCCTCTAAATCGTTCGCGTCTGCGGTTAGCACCGCTAAATTTTTAGACGAACTCCACAACGATTGTTTTAAGTCCATTAACTTAGCCATTGACCGGCCGGCTATAGCCCAGCGTAAACTATCACAACCGTACTCTTCCGCCATGTAATGGGTAATAATTTGGCCAACAAAACTAGTGGCGCCATATATCACGATATCATGTGTTTTTTCATTCATAATCAATATTTTCTTAGGCCAGAAGTATTTAAATTCCTAATCTGTGATATGCAACTCTTTTGAAGACTTTACATGGGCAAACATTGGAAATATATCATTGCAATAAAATTCTTGCTCAAAATTATTTCTACCTGCAGTACAGTCAGATAGCACGATTACCTCAAAGCCTTTTTCTGAGGCTGAGCGTGCAGAAGAATCGATACAAGCGGATGTGACCACGCCGGCAATGACCACTGTTTTAATATTCTTATCTTTAAGCAGGCGCTCCACATCTGTGTTAGAAAAAGCATTGAGTCCAGTCTTTCCAGGCACGACAGTAATTTGGT
>CENX01057235.1_pt1 | contig 42885 bp, 28 predicted proteins | sample 361321 | NCBI WGS metagenome assembly CENX01 (sample SAMEA2619678, study PRJEB7988) | marine metagenome | isolation source: saline water (ENVO:00002010), including | reverse complement strand
CATCTTTAATTTTGCACGATTTGATGTCCATAACTATTAAACCTTTTGTAAGTATATATAGAATAAAATTTATTTGCTTTGTCTAGACTATCAAAATTAACTTGATATTTGCCGCCATCTAAATTAAATTCTAAACTTCTATATAACACATGGGGATCGTTTTCTTGTGTTATACTAAAATGCTTTGTAATCTTTAATTGTACGTTCTTTTCTTTTAATTGTAAACCAAAAGTTTTTCCAAACTTTAATTTCCATTTTTCTTCTTTATAATCTTTTACAAGTATTATATCTGTTTCTTCTTTTGTTTCCTCAACTAAATGCAATAGATTATCAACTAACAGTTCACTGTTGTCATTTTTATTTTTATCAACGATCTCATATACAGTTGTTGCCGGATTAAATTCTACTCTATATTTTGTAATACTGTTTGCTGTAAGTTCTTTATACTTGTCATTTGTTATTTCTAAACAATTTGTATTTTGTTTGTCTCCTGTTAGTCTTTTTATCTCTCCAGACTCTGGATCAAATATAACGTAAGTTGGTTTTATTTCTGCAGGTTTGAAATCAAATAATTCCATGGTATTCCTTATACTGATCAAAAATATATGATTCAGCAAAACTGTTTTTTGTGTAATGAAACACTCCTTGTTGTAATGTGTTTCCTATTCTTAAATTTAATTTTTTATCCATGTATGCGCCTACACGTTGAGTCCAATCATCTGTTGGCTGTTTCCAATTTTGTATGTAAGGTTTCATGTGTACAAAGTTAGGAAAGTCTATTTTTTTATTTGTAACCTGTTCTTCAATACCTAACATTTTTACAACTATGGCCATGCTTGTATCAACACTTAAAAAACTTTGTTGCCTTTTAGGACTGTATAATTTATAAAATGTTTCATGATTTTTCATAACAAGTTCTAACCAAGTGTAAAACTGTTTTGCAAAATTGCTTTTTTTAAAATAATGAATTGCACAATACACGTTAGGTAATTCATTTGCAACGTAACTTGGTCTATAATATCTATCAACAATATTTTCTTGCCTATAAGTCTTTGGTTTTGTGGTTAAGAAAACTTCATAGTTTTGCATTAGGTTCCACCAATTTGAAAGATCTTGTAACACTAACATATCTGTATCCATAACAAAAGTTTCTTCGTATGGAGTTGCATGATAAATTTTCCATCTATTTTGTACTTTCCATTTATCGTGTTTGGCAGTATCTTGGAATGGAATAGGAACAACGTCATTAAACAAATGATCATATTCTGTTGGTACCTTGTCATTAGTAATTAAACATATTTTACTATTTCTATTAGTTGCACGGATACTCATAGCAAGTAGACAGGCTTGTTTTACATAACTATCCTTTTCGTTATTCTGTGCTAAGAAAGTAAAATTAGACATCAATGCTATCCTTTGGTCTACACTTATAATTTACTGTTTTAAAATTTCCATCCATTGGAATCATTTCATGCAAGGCTAGTGATTTAACACACTTTGCTCTGTCTTCAAATCTCTGTACTTCTTGTGTCATGCAATTTAAATTGCCACATACTGTCAAATATAATACCCATAAAATTTCCATTACATATCTCCAATCATTCTATTCAAACTAAATTTATTCATTACATGAACATTTTGTTTGTGGGTGTAGACTGCGGTGTATTGTCCTAGTCTATCTTTCTTCTCAACTAAAAACTTTAATGTATCATCTTCCATTTTAAATAACACATCCTTGTCAGTTGAGTATAGCATTGTTCCAGGCATAAGTCCAATTTTTTCTGACTGTAAAATATCAACTGCAATACTAAAACTATAATCATTTCTATATATTCTAGTATTCAATTGATAAAGGTTTGCGTAATGGTTCCATTCCTGTCTTATGTGTTCTATAAGTTCGAAAAACATTTTAGTAAATTCTGTTTTCTTAAATACTACGCAAGTTGCCCAATAAAAATCTATACTTGTATCGCTTATTCTTTTGAACTCTATAAAGTCTCTGTGCAAAGTTATGTCTGTACTATCCTTGTAAAGTAGAATATCTTTTGTTGTGTCAAAGACATCTTTGAATAGATCATTACAAATTATGTAATCTGTATCTAATATTAATGTTGTGTCATATGGTGTAAGTTGATATGCTAAAGGGCGTAAGTCATTGTTGAATTCTAATTTCTTGTGACTTAATGCTCCGTCATTGTAACGTTTTGCAAATCTATTTTTGCTTTTTTGCTCTATAATTTTATCAAACAATTCATAAGGATAAAAATCCGTAACACGTTTTCTGTCGCTTGTGACCAGAGACACAGGAACTTTTAAATGTTTTTTAATTTGTTTTGCTAGAAAACAAGCCTGTTTGATATAATCAACTTGGCTGTTGTTATTTGCAAATAGTAATACACCCTTACTCATCTTCCTCTATACCTTTAAGTTGATTAAGTCTATGCTCCATCCAACTAATTGCAGTATGTATGTGTCCGGTGTCTGTTTCCTGTAATTGACTTTTTGCATATTTTATTTCTTCCTCTATGAAGTTTACTCTAATTAAATTTCCTGGGAAGTCTTTATGATTCTGTTTCTGGCTCATCTACAATATCCGGTATTGATCTTTTGCTTGTTATTTTTTTATACTCTGCTAGGTACTCGTTGAGTGCATTGTAATACTTGTTTAAAATTTGTTCTCTAAAGTCATCTACGTATTCTATTTCAATAGGAACATCGTTATCATCTATAAAGATGAAAGATGTTTGTTTGTTATCAATTAATGTTTGACAATAATTTATTAATTCTTTTGTAATTGTAAACTGTCCGCCTTTTGTAAAATAAATTGTTTGTTCAGCGAAACGTTCTTTTGCCATTTTCTTTTGGTTATTTAAAGTGGTACTAAAATTGGCAAAGTCTAATGCTTTTTGTAATTTCTCATCCATAGTGAATCCTCACTAGTATTTAAGTAGAATTTTGGGGGGTCTATTGAAGAGTGGTTGTATTTGCACCAATTGGTGCCGCAACTGCAACGTCACTACCATGTGGTTTAAGTGCAACTACTGACGATTGTACATCTCCATTGATGTCCTCATCTTGTGGATCAAAAGCACCGTCATTGTTTGTGTCATCACCTGCGTCATCATCTCTGAATTCAATTCTTACTTGGATGGCCGCTGTGTTATTTTCTTTTACATGAATATTGTAATCGTTTTCAGCGTAAACACCACTACCATCTTTTTGGAATACCTTTTGGTATGATCCTGTTAGTTCATAATTACCAATTGAAGAACCTGTGCCTGGTACACTTCCCGCTGAACTTGTGGCATGAGCGGCAAAACTTACAGTTCCCATTGCACTTAATAAAGTGTTCCAGTCATTGTATTTTGCACCACTACCATTTGTAATGTCTGCTGTAAACAGCAATTTACCACCTGCATTAAAGAAGTGTCTACGTGCATCTGCACTTGTAAATGTTGCTGTAAATTCATGTGTAATAGTACCATTCCAAGTATTTGTTCTTGTGCTACTTACTAAAGGACTTTGATCTGATTGGCTAGTGTCGCCTGTGTAAATGCTTAATTTATCAGTGTTAATAGAAACTGCAAGTGCTTCATATTGCACAATACCTTTACCACCTGAAGTGTCTGTTTCTTTAATTAAATCACCAACTGAAATACTAGATAATGTATTTGGCGTAGTACCTGTTTGGTGTCTACGTGCTTTTATCATATCTGTATAGAGATCAGCCATGTGCGATGCTTGGATAATTGTTCCTTGTGCAACTTGGCTACTTGCTAATGATTGGCCATAACCTGAATCGCCTGAACCGTTTCCCATGATACCTGCTACTGAACTTTGTAGTGTGTTATACCTTGAGGCTGTGATTAATGCCATTTACTTTACTTCCTTATATTTTTATAAAAACTTCAACTAATTTTTCTTCGAATCTTTCATTTGATTCTAAAGCAATACCAACCAAGTCACCTTCGTTAGCCTTTTGAGCCGTTCCGTTTGCACCAACATAAAGTTTGTCACCTTTTTCAACTGGTCCCATAACTCTTAATGGTGTTCTACCTACTAATGCTATTGCTTGTCCATCAGCATCTGAATTTAAAACAACACCTGGCTTGTTAGAAACAATACCGCATGGTGTTTCCGTCATTGCACACGCAGTCATTTCACTATCACCGCCAACTGTCATAATTGTTCCTACTGGATATTGTGTATCCGTTACATATTTTTCTGCCAAGTCAGCATAGTTTGCCTTTAGAGCAGTACCTTGGAAGTTAGTTGCAAATAAATCACCACTTCCGTCTCTAACTGCTACTGTATCATTTGAAGCCGCCGTAGATGCTGTTCTGTTTGCAGTACTTTGTCCTACTGGAACTTCCATTGATGATGCCACTGTTGCTTTACCATTAAACTCATTAGCATACATGATATTCCATTTTAACGCACTTGAACCAACGTTGAACGTTGCTGAAGCACTTGGAAGGATTCCATCTGCTGTAATGTTTAATGGCTCTTTAACTTGAGCACTTGAATTATCAACTTTAAATTTAATTATTGTACCAACGTCGTTTTGAATTACGCCTTGGTTATCATTTTCTATTTTAACAATTAAATCGTTTGACGCACCTACAGTAAATCCTGAATCTCCGAATCTTGCGATTTCAGTAAACACTGACGCCTGGCCTGCTACTGATCTTACATATTCACTTGCTGGATTTCCACCTAATCTATCTGAGTTAGATGCTGTACCGTAATATCTGTGTGCTGTTGAAGTCACACCGTTTGTTGCGTTTGTAGTATTTTTTAAAGTAAGTCCTGCACGTACTACATCGAAACCTGTTATGGCATTATTGGAGTCGGTTGAATCGATTGTAAATTCTACTGCACTTACTATGAATACTGTTTCGTCATTGATGATACCTTTCATCACTGTTCTGTTTACCTGTGCGTTGTCACGTACAGTTGCAGTTAACATCTGTGTAACTGAAGAACCTTGTGATTGTGGACCGATTAAAACAAACCCTGATCCAGTGTTTGCGTATAGTTGATTGTTGCTAGTATCCCACCAAAAATCACCAGTTGTTAGTCCTGAAGGTTGTGATGTGCTTACTTCTGCACCACCTGTTGTTCTAAATTTTGTACCATCGTAAAATTTTAATTTACTTGAACCGCTGTCAAACCACATTTGACCGGCGATTGCTTTAGCCGGCTGGTTTGCACTAGCGAAATTTTCAAGCAAATGCACGAAATTTTCGTTTTGTATCTCTCCATAACCAGCATAATTTTTACCAACAAGTTTCAGATCAGTAGTTTGATCGATAGTACCGTCTTCTACTACTGCTATCTGCGTACCGTTAGTTTTATTAATTATGTATGCCATAGTTATAACCCCTCTATTGTATGTATTTATCTTTAAACACTAGAACTACCATTTACGGGTCCAGTCCAAACACCGCCGGAAATTGTGCATATTTTAACAGATCTTGCTAAAGTTAGCACAACACTACCAACTGCTTGGCTAAATGTAAAGTCTGATACAACAGATTGGTTCTCATTTCCTGTTACAGGCACTCTTTCAATAGTTGCTGAACTTCCAGTGTAAGTGTTACCGTCTGAAGCAGTATTTAAGTTAATTTCTATTGTTTGTGCATCTATAATATTTGATATAGTATGTGTGCCATTTAAAGCAGTTAAACCAGTAGCACCACTTATTGTTACTGATTGTCCACCTTCGTATCCATGTGTTCCGCCAAGTGTTAATCTTGTATTTGCTTGTTTTACAACACTTACCACAGTTTGTGGTGATGCTGTTATTGTTTTATCTACTGATGTTGTAGTTTTACTTAATGCATTATTAAGTGTAGATGCTGAGAATGTTGCAGTTGCACCAGTGGTACTTGTACAATGTAAGTAAGCCTGAGTACCTTCTTTCTTAGTACTTGCAGGAGCAATGTCTTCTACCACTAACAATATTTGTGCATCTGATAAGCCTGTGATATCTAAACTAAATGAAACTCTTTCTCCATTAACAGTATCATCAACGTAACTTTTACTTGCGGCATCTGTTGCCTGTGAAGGAGTAGGTAAACCTCTAATAGTTTGGCTATTACTAATTGTTATAGGACCATCACTTGTAAATGTTAATGGATTACCACTTCCTGTTGAAATTGTTGTACCATCAATGGTTGTGTTATCAACAACTAAACTTGTAAGTGTTCCGACATTTGTAAGGTCTGGTGCTGATTGAATATGTTTCATAGTTGGAGTTGATCCAACCTGTGTTATCATTTCATTACCGTTAAACTTGTAACCTTTTGTCGTATCGTAATTTACGTTTGCTGTCCAACTGTTTGTTGCATTTTTCCATAAAAATTCTTTATCATCTGGTGTGGCTCTAATTAATATACCACCATCGTCGACCTGTGAATCTGTAAGTAGTGTACTGTCTGACCCTAAGGCAAGTTCAATGTTTTTATCTACAATTTTTAGAACTTGTGATTCAACTGAAATTGTATTACCTAATACAGTAAGGTCTCCACTTATTCTTGTGCTACCGTTGATATCTAAAGTTGCTACCGGATTTGTTTTAAATATACCTATTTTAGATTCGCTTGAATCAATATGCATTGCATTTTCAAAACCAGTTGACTTTCTAATTTTAACAAATATATCTCTGTTAGAAACATTGTTTTGTATCACTGATTGATTTGCATCAATTAATATTTGAATATTGTTTTCAGGACCAACAATTACGCCGGAGTTATTAATAGTTGTAATTGAACCATTTGATACTGCGTCAGCGTCAGTAGGCATAAACTGACTTGCATTTTTCTTAACGCCTTGTGCATTAATAATTGTATCTGCCGCTGTTGCTGTTCCATGTACTTTGAAATCACTTTCAACTAATGTAAATCCTTTTTGTAAAACACCTGTAAGTCCTGTTATTTCACTTCCTGCTCTTGGAGTAAATGCTACATTGTTATAAACACCTACTAATGTTCCGCCTAAGAAAAATTTAATTACTACTCTATCTAAGTTTTGCGAATCCTGTAATGTCTCAACTTTAAATCCTGATCTCTTTTGAGTGCTTGTATAAAGGGGTCCTGCTAATTCTAAATCAGAACCATCATAAAAATATAGTTGATTGTTTAAGTTATCTATCCAAAGGTCGCCTGCTACCATTGTAGGTTGTGATGAACTTACAATAGGTCCTCCAGCACTTGTAAATTGTGTACCATTCCAGACTTTTAATCTTGCTTCTGATTTATCCCACCATAGTTGTCCAGTAAGTGGATTGCTTGGAGCCGCAGTATTGGCAAAGTTTTCAAGCATCTTAACAAAATTTTCATTTATGCTTTCGCCAAATCCTGAATAGTTTCTTCCAATTAATGAAATGTCAGTTGTTGCAGTATCTATACTTCCATCTACAAGTTGTACTAATAATGTTCCATCTGTTTTATTAATTTGATATGCCATTAAACTGCCCCTGACCCTTCTGGATTACCAGTGTACATTAAATAATTCATAGTTAAATATGGATTCATAACATCTTGTGGTTGTCCTACTGCTGTTGATGAAACTAATCCTCCTGACTTTGGATAAGCCTGGCCTGCACTTGTTCCTGTTGGAGCATCAAATACTATTACTGAAGATCCTTGTCCTATGGAGTTGGCTGGATTACCATCTCTTATAGCATAGAACTGATAGTTTTCTTCAGATTTAAAATCGTGTTCATGATCTGGTAAGTTTTGTATTCCAATAACTTTAGTTTCACCACCTGCAAATAAACCTTCTTGGTCTGCTGAAGTACCTGTTACTCTATTTGCACTTGTACCACCCATGTTATCTTTACCTAGTGGAAATCTACCTCTTAGATCTGGTAATGCAAATTTACCAGCAGTAGTTTCACTCTGTGCTTTGTAAGTGTAACCTATTAATTGAAATAATTGTCCAAATGATGAAATAAACAATTCTCTACCATCACATAACTGCCAAGCAGTTAAATCTGCCGGAATGTTTGCGGCCGGTACTGCATATGGTACAACCATTCCTAATGGATTAACTGGTAATGCGTTAAACAAATTGTTTCTTGAAATTTTTCTTACACCAGTACCATTGCCATCTAAATCTGTAACTCTTGTAACTAGAAACTCATCATCAAACTGTGATACATCAACTGCTGTTTTGTTTGAAATAAAAGCAGGATCAATACTTGTTTGAAAAACTTTCTGTAAAGTAGTTTCGCCTGTGTCAGTAAATTGTCCATCAAATTGAACATCTGCCGCACTAACATCACCTTGAACCTTAAATGTTGTTCTACTTGCAAGTTTATCTGTTGAACCTGATCTTCCTGTAATTGTTCCTGTTACATTTCCAGTGACGTTACCAACTATACTGGTTGCGTGAACACTTGCAAATTTATTAGTTGTGGATCCAATATTTTTATTGTTATTGACCTGTGGAATAATATCACCAGTTGTAATCGCACCAGCAACATTTAAACTTTCTCCAACAAAGGCATTTTTTGCAATCCCTATACCACCAGCGGTTACTATTGATCCTGTGCCAGTGTTTGAAGAATTTGTAATATTTGTATTTGAATAAATTCCAGAAGTTCTTAAGTCGCCTGCTATATCAAGTTTTGCCGCAGGACTTATTGTACCTAAACCTAGGTTTCCTGTTGAATCTATTCTGACTCTTGTTGCAATGTTTCCTGTGTCATTTGTTTTAAAGTCTATTGGTGATCCTGCTGTTTGTTGTGATATAACACCAGCACTTGATTCAATCCCTATACTTAATTTTGCATCGTTACCTACAACTATACCTGAGTTGTTTGCTATGTTAAGTTTACTTGATGATGTTGACTCTTGATCTGCTCTTACAAAACTTGCTGAACTAACCTTTGTAGTTCCTACCATTAAATTATCAGCCGCGTCTGCTGTACCATAAAACTTAGGTGTGCCTTGACTGTTTAAATTTAAATTTGATAAGTTAATACCTGTTTTAATTGGATTTTCAAATCCTGCAAATTTTTGTTTTGGTGAAAATTGATTAGCACTTATAATACCTATTAGGTTACCACCTGACTCCATTTTAAGGATTGTGTAATTTACGTTGTCATTTCCTATAACAACTTCTGGTTTGATCCCTGCGGCTAAACCTTCACTGAATTCTGGGCCTACTAATACCCAACCCGAACCTGTAAACAAATATAGTTGTTGGTTATCTGTATCAACCCAAAGGTCTCCAGTATTACTATTGCTTACACTTGGTGCACTTGAGGCACGTTTTATACCTCCTGCTTCTTGCCAAGTAGTTCCGTCATAAACTTTTAATAAATCTGTACCTGCTGTACTGTCATACCATAATTGACCTTCAATTGGATTAGATGGCGCCGAACTGTTTGCAAAGTTTTCCAACATACGCAAAAAGTTTTGTCCTATTTGTGTACCATACTCCGTTGTATTTTTACCAGGAATGCTTAAACTGGTTGTCGTATCGATAGTAGAGTCTTCGATTACTATACTACCTTTGTTGGAGTCAGTATAATTTATGGTATATGCCATCTATTACCCCTCGTTAAATCCAGTTAAACTTTGAACTCTTAATGTATAATCTATTTGGATTAATCTATTTAAACTTTTTTGTACAGGATGGAAAATAACGTGTGTCAAAAGTTTTCCTGTTCCTGCTGGTGAATAACTTACAAGTCCTAATTCATCAAATACAAAATTACTTGCAGTGTTTTGTGCAGTATCATTTGCATCTTGACCTGAAGGTTCACCATAATCTAGTATTGTACTGACTAATATGTCAGTGTAATTTGTTCCTGTTACGTGTCTTGTTTCAATTTTGTTTCTATTTGGATCGGTGTTGTTTGCACTCTGATCATCAACAACTTTAATAAATGTCTGATTGTAAAGACTTGCGTTTACACCTGTGCTATTTGGAGTAAGGTATGTAATAATGCCTGTAGGATCAACACTAGTACCACCATTTCCAAATGCCATTTCGTAAACAAAGCCTTGTCCGGCATTAGATAGTGATTCTGCTAAAGCAATACTCATGTTTTCATAGTGTATTGCGTTACGTTTATTAATAATAGTTTCACCCGTAGAAGGATCAAAGATGTGTATATGTCCTTGAACACTAAACCCGGATTTGTCAAATATGTTGTCTGTCATTTTATCTTTCCTACATTGTATTTATTAGTTTGGCAATTTCACTTCCTTTGCACGAATGAACTGAGCGATAGGATTCTGTGATCTACCCAAACTCTTAGTGCTTGTACTGTCTACTATATCGTTCCAAAGTTGTCCTTGCTTACGTATTACTGTTAATTTCTCACCATCTGCTAGTGAATATACATAAATTTTGGTGCTATTTGTGTTAGAATCGTATTGTACCCTAAATCCATCACGTTCCATTCCCCAAGATCGAGGATAAGTTGGTAATGTCACTGTAATATCACCTTCTGGACTGTCCATTCCAGTCGTTGGATGGAAAACATCTTTAACAGCATTGTTGCTGGTGTTCAGATATCCTTTGGTTAAACGTTGTCCACCTAAGAATACTTCCATTTCATTACGACTTGCAGGGTTCCAATCCAAAATATATTCTCTTTCAACATAATTTCCACTTACCAAACTGTTTGTAGTAGTGAAGTTCTGTACTAATAATTTATCTTGATATGGAATGGTCTCGTCTATACCCTGGTTGAACAGTTCATCGCCTTTTTTATGTAATTCTTTTACTCCTGTACCTAATGTACCACGTCTAAGTTGACGTAATTTATTACCAGACTTAACAAAATACTCTATACGTTCAGCATTTATAAAAATAATACCTGGAATATTGTTAGTAACATCTGGAGTTGGTAAGTTAGTAGCGTCTTCTACTTCGATTTCGTTATCAAAAACACCCAGGTCTTTAGCAAGTCTGTATGAATTCGAATCTCCTAGTCGTTTGTACACAGTTCTATTCAACATATCTTTAAATAATCTGTATCCGAACTTACCTGTTATAGGTCCTTCTGTTGCAAATTCTATTATCTCTACAATATCATTATCAGCAAAAGGATTAAGTGTTCTAATAAATTTATTATCATTGGTTAAACCGTAGTCAACATTAGGTGTTTGTACCTTTCCATTAACAATTAACCAAACAAATTCTGTATCATATGCTTCTTTTCTTAATTTAATTAAACCATTACGTAATTGTTTGTATTCTAAATCATCAGAACTTCCAACGTTTACCGTTGTTCTTTGTATAATATCAAAATTAGTTCTTTCAATTGCTTGTACATCATGTTTACTAAAGTGTGTAACCACAACTTTTGTATCAATTGCTGGTAATGTTGTTAATGTAAGTTGGTTACCACTTATAGAATATTGTCCATCTGTTTTTACAAATACTTCTAGTATGTCTCCAACGTTTGCAACATTTTCAAATATTTCAATACTTGTATTAGCAGGTTTAAAAATAAAGTCTGAAGTGTAAGTTAAAGCAACACCATTCAAGTAGACATCTATATCTGTAGCACCTAAAGTACCTCCTGGTTGTTGCCAGTTCTTTAATTGATATTCAAACTTAGATGCTTCTACTGTAAACTGCTCATTGTATCCTGCATTTAAAATTTTTCTATCAGTTGAATTTGTAAATGTTTCAACAATGATATTGTGTGTTGCAGGTAAAGAACTAAACGGAGTTACACTCATTGTATAAACTTGAGTACTTCCATCTGCTGTAAATGTATCTTTCTTAATTTCAGAAAACACTTTGTTTTCACTTGCATAAATCATATAATCTATGACAGCACCAACAGCCGGAGGTGCACCAAACGTTATTGCAACCTTATTGGTTGTATCGTATGTACTGTCAGTAGTTTCTATTACGTAATCTACCTTTTGTCCGTCCACTGTAACAAATGATGTTAATCCTGTTTGCCAGTTTACCTGTGTTACATACTGTAATGTACTTCCGTCGCCTGTAAACTGATCCATATCAAGAATCTTCTCACCATTGCCACTCATTGTAATAATATTAATTCTATCATTTAATACTAAACCAGGAATTGTAATTTGCTTTGTTCTAAAGTTTACTGTGTATGCACTTTGATCAAGTATAACATTATTTTTCTTTACAAATATTCCTTCTTTACTTTGCGGATACACACCAAATTCAAATGTACCTGTGCCTGTTGTATCAACATCATAAGATCTTGTGTCTACAATACTACCACCTTCACCTATTCTGTCATACACTTTCATATCTAATGTGTCAAGCACCTGACCTTGGATTAACTCTTCTGGACCTCCGCTTGATATGGCAGTTACAAATCCATCTCCATCTACCACAATGTCTTCAGCATTTAATCCAGTTGCAGTTCCGTAATTTAAAACACCACCACTTAATGCTGTATCATATGCTCTTGGATCTGGAATAAAGGAACCATCACTAGTAGTTTTTCTAAGAATAATTACATCATTATCAACTGTAGGTACAACTTGTTCATCTATAACAACTAGGTTAGTATATGATTGGTCATCAGTTAAGGCAATACCAGTTTGACCCGATCCAGTGATACTTTGTATTAATGCATTCGTGTTAGTTTGACTGCTTGTCCCAAAGTTAGGATCATCTATTCTAACATTATTTTTGTAAACATTATAAACAATACCAGTTTCAAGTGGCTTTTTAAATGTAAACACTTTTGTACTGTTATCAATTCTAAATACTTCATCTTCGTATGTTGTGTCATACGTGTCATAAGCAGAAGTATAATATGGATCACTTGACCAACCAGTACCACCACCAAAGTCAAAACTCTTAACTTGAACTCCGCCATAGTCAACGCCTTTCATTAATTGGTCAAACAGTTTATCTGGCATACCAGCAACTGGTGAATACAAGAAGTGTACTCTATCTGCATAAGTTAAGAAGTCATTATCAACTTGATATCTTACTTTTAATGTTGTATTATTTGCAGGAGGCGTATCAAATGTAATTCTGCCTTTTTGTCTGCTTCTTCCTAATGTTACATCTGCTACATTACTCGGACTGTAACTTGTTTGTAATACCTCAGTCCAAACATTCAATGGATTGTTATTGTCTTTTATTAATATTCTATAACGTTCTTTATCCAATGTTATTGGAAACTTTAGATTAAAGACAAACTGACCGCCAGTTCCACTAAAGTCTTGTTCTAATTCTCTACCTGGTATATCTGTTGTTACTTGTAATGGACCGCCTTGTATTGAACTTGCTCCTGTTGAATAAGCAACGTCAAACTTACCAAACACTAAATCATCTGTAGTTCTATCAAACTTAATAATATTTTTAAATGATCTTGCTTTTCCTTTTCCTAATTGTGCAGACGCTTTTGCTTCAACACCACTAGAACCAACTGAACCATCTAAAGTAATTGTTGGAGCACTTTTATATCCATAGCCACCATTTGTTACTTTTATTGCAGTAACTTTTCCACCACCAACGTATGCAATAGCAGTTGCACCAGTACCGCCGCCACCAGTTATTCTTACAACCGGAGCAACTTGGTAACCTGAACCTGCTTTTGAAATATTAATTTGTTCTAATTCAAATCCTGCATTGTCCAACCAATGTTTGCTAGGATATGTACTTGTTTGTGCATTTGTACTAAAGAACTGATCGTTTGTTACAGTTATTTCTTGTGGAATAATTTTTCCTTCTGTATCTAAATAATACTGTGGTAAATCAAAGTCAGTTACTGTTGTGCCAGTAGTATCTATTTTTTCATAGTTACTGATAAACTCTCTAATCTTAGTCTTGTAAGGTTTTACTTCTTCTGCGTAAGCCTGGTAACTTGGCAAGTTGTCATTGTTATATGTGATGTCTTCACGAAGTTCCCCTACATTGTGTTGTGCTTTGATAAATGAAGTTTTAAATAACCAATCTACAAATGGTTGTTCTGATAACAAGTATCTTATGCTAGAGAAGAACAATTGATTATATTCTATTTCAAGTTCGTCTACAAATAATTTGTCTCGTAATGTTTCTAAAATTATTCTAGTTTCTTTTGCAGGTTGTAAGTCATATCTGTTTTCATCATAACTTATACCGTCAAATCCTACTTCACTGTTAGCATAGTCATATAAAGAATTTGTAAATTGTATTGTTGCATTTTGTCTACCAATAGTATCATAATTTATAGTATAATCACTTGTAGATTGACTATCTTTTTTCTTTAGTAGAAGCCAACCACCAGTACCTACAGTATTAATTTTTACTATGTCACCTAATGCATCGTCTAATGCACCAAGTTGATAACTTTGATCTATTGTATGATCTATTCCTGTTAGTTCATTGTAACCACTTGCATACCAATCAGCATAATTCCAAAAAGGTCTAACATCAAATTTTTGTCCTTTTGTTTTATTCCAAGGATAAGTTCCACCTACGTATTCATATACTGACCATCTATTATTGTAATTTTCGTCTGCTGATACAAGCACAGAATACTTTCTAACTGTCAAAGTTGTTGCATCACTGTAACCATCTCCTTGGTTAGTTACCGTAGCACCTGTTACAGAGCCAATAGCATTAATAGTTAATTTTACTTCTGCACCACTACCTTGCGAATCTACAATTTTAACTCTTGGAGCAACACCATATCCTCTGCCACCAGTGTCAACAAGAACATCGGTAATTCTACCATTTACAATTATTGGATTTAAAACTGCTTGTTCCTTTTTAGTAACATTTACTAGTAATAATTCTGCATAAGTGTTTACTGTTTTGTCATATATTCCTTCTACTGTCGCTGGAGCAACATCATACTGACTCAATGGTGTCAAGTCAAAGTCATCAACCATGACCTTTTCTTTTAATTTTCTATTAACACGTTCCATTACCTGTTTGACTGCTTCTACTCTGTTGACAAACATTCCTTGTCTTGGAACATTTAATATACCATATTTTTCTTTTGGACTTGCATTTGGATCTGGAACTATTCTTTCCTGTTCATCAAACCCTATTAAACTATCAAACCACTTACGTTCAATGTCCTTGTTAGGTTTGCTTGAAGCATAATTGTCCGTCAACAGTTGATATTGATTGTGTATATTAATATTCTGATTATCAATCGTCCAATATCTAAAGTTTATTGCAACGTCTTTTTCTTCAATCAAACTTTCACAGTTGTGTATAGAAAATTTATTGTTTCCTAATAGGTTAACAAATTTGTAACCTTGTTTTTCTGGGGATTCAATGAATTGTTGTACATCAAATGCACTTATACTTCTGCTGTCTATGTCTGGTGTAGTTTTTTTATTTTTAACCCAGTAGTAGTAGAAATTTGTAAACGTTCCCGTATTTTTATTGTAAACTCTTTTGATTGAGTATGCGTTATCCCCATACTTACTTGTTCCACTTATTCCTTGTGCTAAAGCAGATTCAGTATCTGTTTGTGCGTCCCATTCACTTGGTAGTAATTTGCTTTCCACCCATTCGTAAATATCTATTGACGTACCTTCAAATTTTTTGTTGAATCTATTTGACACATTAATAATCCCACCTGAGTAAGGATCTAGAAACTTAACTGCTCCTATGTCCCACCAAAGTTTTCCAACTAAATTATCTGAATCATAATTTGTTGTGTCAACGTGTCCTGCACTACCGTTTGTGTAAGTTGCAGGGTCATAATCTACTTTATAATATAATTCTTGTTCGGCCGGACCAGCAATTTTACCTTGTATTGGATCAATGTAATCTAAGTACGTAATAAACTGTTTACTTCTTGTGTTATATAAGAATGCACCTTTTAATTTATTCAGGTCCACCTGATCAGTTGCAACTCTATGTCTTGTCCATATGTTTGAAGTAGCAGGCAATCTATAGTCTAAAACTCTGCCTTGAACTGACGCATCAGGGTTTTTCAGTTTAGGTAATCCAATATAAATGTGATTGTTCTGGATATGTAAGTTTTCTCCAAAGAACAAAACATTCTTCCCAGTAATAGTTGAATCAAGATCTAAATTATCAAAGTTTAATGATTGACCAAATATTAATGTGTCATTGATTCTTTCATATACAAGTGTTTCTCCTGTATTTGAATATTGTGTAGTAAAATTAGTTAAGTTATTATCAAATGTTGTTTGTGGAGCCGCATTGCCTACTTTTTCACCGTCAAAGGTAGTCACATCTAAAATATCACCTCCGCTTGAATTTACAACTAACCTATTTCCATCAAATTCAACCTTGGCTCCGAATCTTTCATTAATTAAATCTCCAGGACCTCTTATTGTTTGATTTAAAGTAAATGTTCCGTTTGTGCTTTTATAAATGTAAACACAACCACCATTGTTAATTGTAACACTGTTGTATGGTGCACCTACGGCAATAAGTTTTCCGTCATTGCTTACAGCAACAGAAGATGCAAATTGTTCGTCATTGTATTCAGCATTAATTAATTGATCATATTGGTATCTACCTTGATTCAATCTATAAATTGCAATCTTAGGAGATGATAATGAACTATCTAGTTGGTCACCATATTTTAATGTAGTTGCTAACACATCACCTGTATTGCTTACACTTATTTCGTTACCGAAACTTATTAAATTGTTAGTACCTATCGCACTGTCACCACCAGCAATAGTAAAGCCACTATCGTTTGGAACATATCCTACAAGATCTATTTCTTCTGTTTGTAATGTCCATAGACTTGGATCAAATGCACTTGGAACAATGTTAGTATTTGCTTTATATAAGTTATTATTCCAAATTACAAAATTTCCTGTGTAGTAAGAATAATTAGGATTCCATGCACCTTTATAATTTATGTCAGCACCTAATCTCCATTCATCTGTTCCAGCAGGGTTATCTATGAAATGTATTCTTCCTGGCTGAGTAAATGTGTTGTTACCTTTTTCAGTTATAATTGCTGTGTAACCAGTTGTGCTTTTAACAATTTTAATTTTGTGACCGAGATGCTTGAAGTTATCTGCATCTGGTATAGTAAATCCATTAAGCAATCTATAAAAACCACTTGCATTTTTCTTATAGATAGTATAATAACCTTCTTTGTTTTTTCCTGTAAAAGTAGATTGAGGAACAATAGGAATGTTATATACCCTTTGCCATTCATTATTAACATCAGTAGGTGGATTTGAATCACTAGCAATACCTTGAATAACTTTTTGTTTGTATAACCAATATTCTAAATCAAATAATTTGTCAGTTGACTGTGGAGTTATATTAGATCCATAATCAAATACAAGTAATTTTCCTGCATTGGCGTTATCGGCGTGTCTTTCTAAAATACTTCCCATGTCAAGTATTTGATCAGCACCTCCGCCTAATGGAGTATATGTTGTTATTTCAACAATCTCTGTGTCATTTTGTGTTGACCCAATTTTAAAATCGCCACTTTTGTTTTTAAAGTAAACTCGTGCTTCACTAATACTGTCTTTTTTCACGTATGCCACAGTTGCAGTTGTGCCTGTCACCTTTCCTCTAATAGTATCACCAACTACTGGTACAAAAGGATTACCATAGTTAGGATTGTAATTAGAATCACTAGGATTATTACTTCCAACTGTATCAAAGTTAGTAAAGAATATTTTTAAGAATCCGTCCCATTTATCAGTAACTGTGAATTCTGTAAAGTTCAATGTTGACCAATCTATACCAATAGCACTTGGATTTTGTATTGTACCGTTGCTTAAAGGTATGCTGTTCAACCATACATTAAATTTATCACTTACATTAATGCTATCACTAAATGCTTTACTTGATCTTACAAACACTCTGTTGTCAACAACGGCACCGCTTACATCTGTGTGACTAACAGTTTCTATTTGGCTACTCTTTGTATTTGCTGTTGCAACATCAACTGCTCTATTATCTAATATATTTGTGTAGATATCAGGCGTTCTTGATTCATTTAATTTTATTATATCTGTAATTACTAAACCATAATAAGTTTCTTCAGTAGTTGTTGGAGTAATAGTTGATCCTATTTGTACTTTCCACCAACCTTCATAGTAAGCATGATTTTCTACAATAGGTAAATTGTAAGCACCAATTAGTATAGTACCATAATATAAATTTCCTGTTGTAGCAAAAGTACCATTTACATCATTAACATAAATTACTGATTCGTTATCTGCGTTTGTAAATGTATAAGCAACTTTACCTCTTGCTGTATCGGATTCAATTATATCACCAATTGTTACTCCTGCCTGTGTACTTGGCACAATTATTATTTGATCAACTTTTTCATTTATAGTATGAGTACCAGTAAAGAAAGATGATGTTAAAGTTGTATCATTGTTAAAAGGATCTTTACCACTTGGGAATCTAGTTGTTAATCTATTCCATTTAGTGTGCAACACATCGCCTATCTGTGTTCCCCTATATTGATTCTTAGGTGCTCTGATTAAAATATGATCTGTTGATGCACCAGTCAATCCATAGTTTCCTGTAACAATATGTTTTATGTCTATGTATGTTCCTGCTGAGTTGGCATCTTTGATTGCTTGATGTCCTTGTGCAGACGATCTAAATGAGTTATAATCAATGCTGTCATCTTTAGGTAAAATAATTGCAGTTGCTTTCCATAACTGCTCTTGCCATTTTACAATGTCACCTTTTGCATAAGTTGAAGCACCAGTAAACTGTCCTTTAAACTGATGTCTTACATTAGAGGCAAACGGTGCACCTACCATTAAGTATTCTCCGTCTTCACTTAAATGTACACTTGATCCAAACCCACTGTTGCTGTCTGCAAAAAATTCAGGTTCTATAATTGTTTGAGTTATTTGATGGTCTACGTTCTCACTGCCTCTAAAGTAAATGTGTACTTTACCCCTACCGTTTATATCAGGCGAACCAACTGCAAGTGTTTGGTTGTTTAGATCTGCATGAACATTTGAAGCAAAATTTAATTCTGTACTTTGTAGATAGTTGCTAGTGTCATTGTAAATATTTTGCTTTAAAGTATATCCTCCAGTATTTTTTAATACAATCCATCTACTTGAATCGTCATCATCAATCCATACTGTTGAACCTATTTCAATATCTCTAGCACCTACAAATTCGTTTGCTTTTACCAAGTTAGGTAATCTTGCTAGTTCAAATTTTGTAAGATAACCTAATGCATTTGACACGTCTCCTGTTGGCGGAGTAGTTGCTTTTGCTTTGATGGTATCTAATGATACACTTTCAACTTTATAAAATTTTTCTTGTCCTGTAACGTTTCCTATTCCAACTATTTCATCTTTAGAAACATTAGGAGCAGTTACACATTTTATACTTGTAAGTCCATTTGTATCTGTTGAAAGTTCTAATACCCTTAAATCAGTTCTAATGTACTTGTAAACATTCCAAGATGTTTTATCTATTCCTACCCAGACGTAACTGTTTACTTTAACGTTAGCAGGATCTAATCCTAATATATCATCATAGTTGGTAACTTTAAAATTAACATCATCTTCGTTTACGTAACCTGCTGTTTTAATATATCCTTCACTAAAATAATTTGTAGGGAAAGGTGTATGATTATATCCTTGAGGTTTTAGATACACATCTGATGGAACTTGTCTAATAATTAAATCCGTAACACTAGGATCTATTGAGTTTACAAGTTCAACTGGTTGTGGACTTAATTTGAACTGGCTTTCATCTAATAAAAATTCAACTTCTTCAAAGCCTTCTGATGCACCATATTGTCCACGTTTGATTGCCCATTCTTCGTGGAACTCTAAACTGTCCTTGTTTGCACTTCCTAAAGCATCAAACATTTTTGTTAAAGCATTACTTGTTCCTTTATCTTGGATCATTCCTTGATAAAACTTGTATTGCGATACATCATCGTTTATGATGTTTTCAATGTATTGTCTTTTTTGATATCCTATTAGATGTTGTGCAAGTCTTTGCTGTTCGCTATCAAAATTATCTGTTTCTAGATCATAGAAGTCACCAAATTGATTTGTTTTGTATTCAAAGTTTGGAATCAAAGCACTTTCTGGCTTCTTAGGTAAAACGTTCCAATCAGCATCTACAAAAGTTTCTTTTCCAGGTATTTTTTTGTTTGCAACATAATAGAAAGTTTTGTGTTGTACAATATCTCCTATTGCATAATCATTCCATGGTTCCCATTCTGTACAAGTTGCACTGTCATATATGAAGCCAGGAATGTTTAAACCACCAGTCCATTTTTCTGTTCTGTAACCAAGGACTCTAATTCTTTCTTGTCTATAACCTGGAGTTATGTCATAGATTACATCATTAAACACAGTCTTATTATCAATAATTAAAACGTGTTCTCTTTGTACTAAAGGTAACTTTAAATGATATATTCCATCAGCACTATTTTTTACTATAAGTCCGAACTCATTTAAACTATCTCTTTTTGTTGTACTGAAATTTCTTTTTAATTTTTTGCCATCTGCTTTTAATAAACTGTAATCATAGAATGGATCAAAGATATCATCTACTACTGCATATTCCCTTTTGAAATTCAATTCTTGTGCTGAAGGACTTAATGTAATTAAAGCACCTTCTTGCCAATTTTGGGTAGTCCAGAATAAAAACTCTCTTGTAGTTAGGTCCCAATTTTCAACCTGCTCTAATGTTCTATTGAAACTATTAAAAGTAAATCCTATCGATTCTTGGTATTTTCCATAACCTAATAAAAAGTCAACTACATCTTGTATTGTAAGTAAAGTCGTTCCATAACCTAATTTGCTTACTGTTGTTTCAAACTGTGATCTAAATATTGCAGTACGTCCACCGGTACTTGGCAACTGTGGTAAAGGGGTCCAGTTATCTTCTATAAAACTTTCTGCAACATGAGTTACCTTTGCTCTGTAAAATGCTTGACCTACCTGTGCAATGTTTCCTGCGGTGTATGTTTGCCCTGCTTGGAAAGTAACAAAGTTTTCACTTACTGCACCAACTGTAACAGCAGGGTCTTTTGCAACCTCAATATGTTTGAAATACTTAAATGATGGCATAGTATTATCATAACCTTTGATAATGTAACCGCCTTTTGCTTTTTCAACTATGATTCCGCTGTAACTTACTGCGTCAATAGGTGAACTTGTATTAAAAATTATTTTATAATTTTCTTCTGGTATAAAAACATTACCTTCATTAGTAGGAGTTCTACTATCTAAAATAAGTTTAAATTTGTCTTTTTGTGTAAAGCCTCCTAATTTACAACCTAATTTATTTTGTAAATTAGCAATATTGTTTTTGTAGTCTTGTATAGTAGTTGTGATACTTCCATATAGATAATCAAATATGTAATTAACAAATCCTGCTGTTTGACTTCTTGTAGTATCAGTTGCAGTGTTTGGCCAAATAATATCACCTAATGCAATTCTTTTATTAGTTTCACTGTACACTAATTCATTTGCACTATTACGTTTTGTACGTGATCTATCAAATCCTAATCCAATAATTTTAGTAGGTTGATTTAAACACCAAGCAATCATTAAGGCGAAAGGATAATCTGAACTTTTCCTCCAAGCACTTTCAGTTGGTGCTTGATCTCCAAATACAAAATTATTGCTTGTCAAAGGCACAACTACGTTTTGTGCATATCCACAATCTAACGGACTTAATAATCTACCTTGACTGTCTACAGGAATATTATTGTTTAAATCTTTTCTTTTGTAATTGTTTCTATATACAATAGTTTTGTTTGGTTCACGCACTCTACCTTCTGTTAAGTCGTCCCAAAGTATTCTATTTTCATTTGTGTATGGCGCCGGTCCATAAGTTGTTTCCCACCAACTTGGTTTGTTATCATAACCTAAAACTTCCCAAGGATGTGTATGTGGGCGATCAGTGTCTAACCATTGATTGTAAACTGCTCTCCAAAAACCTGGCAATTTTTGTCCGTCTGCATTTGTCATTGCACCATAGTTCCACGTAAAAGAATTTGGATTGCTGTAAAATTCATTGCTTGTATAATCAACACTACCAACAATTTCTAACCATTGGATAAATTCAGCCATCATACCTTCATCAATGCTTTGTTTTGTGAATCCTGTATTACGATCAAATGATCCTACAAAACTATGAATGTCAATAATATCTTTATTGTATGGAACTTTAAGGTTGTTATAAATTCTTTTTTCTAATTCTAATAATACATCATCTCTAAAGTCGCCATATGCTTTTGTAATACTTCCATCATGTCCTTGTATTACGTCTACTGCTGTTTGGTATGTGTTATCATTGTACTTGCAAGGTTCGTATGCAGGATACAAACCTAACTTACTAGGTGTTTGCGGAATAAAGCAACCATCTGTCGTGTTGTATTCAAATATTTCAATCTTATCCTTTAAGGCAAGTGTAGCAGTAATTTGTACAAATCCTTGTGTAGTAAATGTGTAATCAGTGCCATGTACTAATTGTGTACCATTTAGATATACGTAAACTGCTTTATTACTTACTGACGTTAAGTCATGTACAAAACTAATTGCATAATATTGATTGTCTGCGTCAACTACTGTGTATTCTTTTTTTGTAGTATCTGATGACCCAAGCATATCACTGAAGTAAAAAGCATTATCCTTTGTATTTTCACTGTGCATTTTAGCAAGGATTTTATCTACGTGAATTTTTGCAGGACCTTCAAATCCTAAATCTTCCGCAGTTTTTACAAAGTTTCTTTTGAATTTTGAATATTCTCTTTTTACATATTTTAATGCTTTAATAATATTTGCATCTTTATCAGTCATATGGTACAATGCAATATTCATTGGACCTGAATGTTGTAAAAATTTTGTGCCGTACTTACTGGACAAACCTAAATCTCTCAGATTATTTGTGCCCGGATTGTTTCCTGCAAATCCTGGAACATTATCAACAATTGATTGAACGTGGTCATTTACTTCACCCAATGTAAATTCGTTTAGGTTTGCATTCTGTGGATTGCTTTCTAGGTTTCTAGGAAATTCATAATATCCATTTGAATTTTTATCTGCTTCACTAGTTGTTTTAATTACTAGTTTGTCACCGTTGGTAAGTTTAGTTGTAAATGTTATGTATGCAACTCTGTTTATTCTATTAATTTGATAATCTGTAAGTTCTGTTTTTCTTTGATTGTTTACATAAACTTTAACTGTTAAAGCATTTAGATCACCACTGAAGTCATACACATCAACTGCAAAATCATTATTTTGAATTGTGGTATCATACTGTCTTACAACTTCTTGTTTACTTAAACTATCTGACTTTTTCCAACCAGTTACATTAGAGTAAGTTGTTCTGTCTGCGTACTTTCTTAATACACTAGTATCTGTTTTTAAAGTTGTTGTTTCGCCAGATAAATTATACGTAAAACTGTCGTTAAGTAAATTAAAATTAAAAACAATATCACCTGTGTTCTGCACATTTTGATATGACAAAGCAAAACCTAATTCAGGGTCAACTGTCCCTGTTCCAATTTTATAAGAAAATAATTTTGTACCTGTAAATGTTGTATTAGTGTATGTTGTAAAACTATTTCCAGATTCGTCAAATAGATCAAACGTTGGTGCAAAATTTGTAGAAGTTTTATCTTGCCCTAATATCCAAGTTGTTCCGTTGTACCAAAACATCTTACCTTTATAGGCTGTACCATTAGAAGATAATACTGTTTCATTTGCAAGTGGTGTTGCATCTGTTTCCTCTTTTAAATTAATAAATGTTTCATTACGGTGTCTTAAAAATTTAACTTTGAATATTTTATCTTTTACAAAAGTATCATTGTCAGCAGTAAAAAGTACTCTCATACCTTCTACTAAATCAATTCCGTCAACATTGTATCCTACTGAACCTTCAATAGTACTCATTACATCTGTTGTCTTATCGTCAACAAGGTCAACATTTGCCTTTGCTTTTGTTCCAAAATTCCAAAGTTTTACACCTGCTTCAAATTCTATAATTGGTCTAGTTGCTCTTGCACTTTGATCTAAAATTTCTGGTGTCCCTGTTGCTGTTGCAATTTTACTGATTACATCTTTATGGAACCATCTGTTAAATCTTGCCCATTGGTTTCTATCTGGTGATGCTCTATTAAAAACAATGTACTCTTTAACGGTAGGATAATTGTTAGCATTACTAAATGGTAATCTATCAAATGCTTCAGTATCAAAAGGAACTTGTTTAGACTCTGTTGCAGTGCTTGGAATTTCTAAATCTATTTCGTCAACTAGTCTTATTTCTTCGCCAACACCTTCTACATAATATTCTTTATTTGAATAAGTTGCTGGAGTAACTTCTCCTGCAAATCTAATTTTCATACCATTGGAAAATGAAACTCCTGATTCTGTAGTATATGTTTGTTTGCCAACTATTTCTGCGTCAACATCAATAGCAGTGTTTTCTTCAATATTGTAAATGTTTGCACTACCAGAAGTGTTTACATCATTTTTACTAATATAAAATAATTTTTCGGGAGCATCATCTGGAATAGTAAACTCTAACACACCCTTCTCAACATAGACTACACCATCAGATGTTGTTACGCCTTTATTATAAAGTGTGCTAATATTTTTACCTGGTTCAAATCCTTCTATGCCGCCGGCAACTGGTTGTACTAAAAATCCATCTTGGTCAAAGTTTGCACTATCATAAATCTTACTATCATATTTGCCTGGCTTTAATATACCTTCTACTGTTTCAGTTACAATAGCCGCCCCAGGAGTAAACACTCTGTTTGTTGCAAAAGCAATAGGATGTCCTGGTGTGTCTATAACAAATCTATATGTTTGTCCTTTGTATAATTTTAAGGTAGGATTTGCTGTTTTACCATCAGGAGTAAAAATAAAAGCCATGTTGTCGCCTTGATCAGCAACAGTAACTTTATATGTACTTGTTATTCCTTTTGCTTGTCCTAAAACTGTAAGTGTTTGTGGGCCTTCTGGTAACCAATAGTATTCTCTATAATTAGAGAACTTGTCCCAATCAACGTGAGGATCCCATGCATAGTATTCCTGAGAATTTAATTTACTATGATCATTTGTGTTACCGCCAAAGACCTTTGTTTGATTAACAAAGTCTTGATAGTCTTTGTAAAATTTTGTGTTTCCTATATTATCATCAATTACTACCGCTGGTTCTAATTGGTAGTTTTGTCTTAGGTCACTGATATCATTTATGTAACTATCTGTAGATTTGTATGCTTTGGCATCTCTTCTACCAATGTATCCATTAATTTTTTCAACTGTACCAGAACTTATTAGTTGGTCTAAAGTAGAACTTACAAATTTTTCATTTGCTACTGTTCTAAAATATCTAGGTAAAAACTTACTGGCTTTCCTTGTTTCTTCTTGTCTGCCAGTTGGTAATGGATTTTCGTTTTGGTTATTATCGTATGCCATTAGTAACCGCTCCCACTAGATCCGCTTCCGCCACTACCGCTTGAACCACTGTTACTATAAGTTGTTGTACCAGAAGAAGTATTTGTAGTGGATGAAGTTGTACTAGTGAAAGCACTACTTGAAACACCGCCTGTTGAGGTCGAAGTTGATGTTACTACTTGACCCTCAGACTTCAATCTAGTAGCAGTGATGTTGTCAATGATTTCAACATTATCAACAGTTGCACCACTTATGAATATCTCATCAGACTCTGAATTAATTTCGTACAAACTACCAAATGATTTATTTGCTTCAACTGGAACTATTACAAATGTTAATAAGTTTGGTGCAGTTTGATTCATAACATAAGTAGCCATCTCTGTGAAACTAAATTTATCTCCAAAATCCCAGTTGTCCAATGCAAAGAATTGGTTTATTGCTTGGATTACTTTTACTTTTAAATCGTTATCATTCACAACCACTTCTGTGTTTTTAACTATTTTAAATTTTGCTTGTAAACTTAAATCTGCTTTATCTCCGAATAACACCTTGTATTTTACAGGATGGTAAATTACTTCATCACTAATAGATTTTATTTTATTAATGTTTGCTCCATAACTTGTAAACAATTCGTCTGTGCTTGGTGCTAAAGGTTTAGTCGCTAATGTTCCTGCTATGTACCTTCTAAATTTTGTATCATAAGATTTAGTTAAAATGTATGTGTCAATAATATTCGTGCTACTTGGATCAATCCTATTTGAATCATCAGCACTATGCACATATTGAAACTTAATATTTTCACGTCCTCTATATGCTTTGTAATCTGTTGATAAAGAAAGTGCTAATGTAGTTGCGTTTAAAACTTTAAATACATTTTCGTCTACAAGATAAAATATTGTTCCGTCAGTGTAAGAACTTCGTGTGCCTATTGCACCTTCATTTTGTTTAACAGTAATATTACTGCTTGACGTGTAAACAAATATTTCACTTTGGTCTGTGGTGCTTTGTTTTTTCATGAACACCCATTTGTTTACTGGATTAGTATTTGTATCTACATATTCTTCAAAAATATCTGGATTATCAACTACTCCGTCACTGTCATTATCATAAAATGTAACTTCAACTTTTTTACTGTTTACATAGTTGTCGGAATCTCTATATTCTTTACTGACTTGCCATAAAAAGTCAGTTGTGAAAGATGTAAGTGCATCTGGTTTTTGATTTATAGATAAAATGTTAATTTTGTCTTTGATAAGTTTTCCTGTTCTACTATCATAAATTTTATCAGTAGAATCATAGTAAAATTTAATTTCTTTATCACTTTCAAATACGTATCTAGTTGTTCTGTACGTCAGTGTATAGTTCACACCGTCTGTTTGAAAAAGCAATAACCAACTACCGTCTAATGATTGTTGTGATTCATCACCTGTTTGCCCTTGGCTAAATGCTCCAGATGTTTTTAAATTTTCCTGTTTAATTACTTTCCAACTTTCGGTAGTTACATCAAAACGTAAACCAAAAGTATTAAAAGCAAATATTTGATCTATAACTTGACTTTTTACTGCGGTTTCTAAGCCATTTGCTAGTTTAGGTCTTACCTCAGTAAGTATTGCATCTGAAGGAATAATATCATTTAAAACTACAGGTCCTATACCATTAGTTACTGTGGTTCCATCTGTTGCTATGCTCACAACCTTTGCCCACTTGTAAGTTACTGAACCAGGATGATCTGCTGTACCGCTCATAAGTTCGTAACCTTTGTCTGCCATGAAATGTTTTCCTTGTGGCGCACTAAATTTTAAAAGTGTTCCTGGTGTAACATATCTTAAAGAACTTCCTGTAAACGTGCCAAGCATCAAAGCATCATCGTTAATATTTTTAAAATAACCATTTGAGTTATTAGTTGATTTATTGCTTTGCACCCATGTTGCACCAATATCACCTGTAACTATTTTTGCGAATTTGCTTAGATAAAAATTGTTAATATTTGTATTTTGTAATAATGGTGTTATGGTATTTTCAACAATACCTTCAACATCAGTTCTAGTTGTAAAATTAAAACTTGTTATGTTATCTTTATCTTCCTTGTAAATTACTCCATCGTTACCATATATATTTGTGCTTGAATATTTTCCTGTTGAATCAATTAAGTCAAAATATCTAGAAATACCTGATGACGTTCTATTAACTGATTTAACTTTAATAATTTCCTGTGAAACTGCTAACGGACTTACTTGATAATCTTCACCAGTGACCATTCTATTCTGAGTGTAGTATGTAGCAGGAGCATTATTTTTTATGCTTTCATTAGTTTCACTTATTGACGCATTGTCAACTGTATATTTTAATTCCATGTCAATTGTTAAAGTTTCACCTACACCATTTCTGCTAGTGTAAGGAATAGAAACTGTAATACCAATTAGATCATCTGGTTGTATTGCAAAACTTCTGTTCTGTGATGTTCTATAATAAACTCTAAAATTACCTTGAGGTAAATTTCCAAATGTGCCATCTGCAAATATTAAACTTACTCTATCTTCAACTCTACTTAATACACTGTAAATATTTTTAATTCTTTTGTTTACACTATTGTATATTACATTGTTACCTTCGACTGCATCAACTTTTGTCCATAGTTGACTTTCTGCACCATTGTTATCTAATCTGTATAACCAAACGTCACTATCATTTACATTTGTTGCATCTAATTGTACAACTTGATTTGATCCAGGATTAGTAATTTGAAAACCACCTTGATCTAAAATTCCTTGTCTGAATGAACAAAAGTAACCAGTGTTTGAACTTCCGTTACCTTTTCCATCTTCACGATATAAAAATGCTAATCTATTTCCAGGTAAAGGTGCTTCTTCTGTAATTGTACCCGAACCTATGTCTGAACTTACTACCTCAAAGATTGTACTTTTGCCGTCTACTGTTTTTGTAAAACTATAAACAGGAACATCTGCATTTGTGGCATTGAATCGATACTGCTGAACAGTTATACCGTTGACTGTATCTGATTTGACCGGTTTACCGACAATTCCGTTTTGTGGTAGAGCGGCATTAAGTACTTTTCTAAACTGTTCTGACCAGTTAGTGTTTGCAGGATCATTCCAAACCACAGTTTGTCCTGCAAGGTTTACATTGTTGCTGTCAAAAATTTCCTCAGTAGTTGCTACTGATTCAAATTTAAGTAATCCGTTTGCTGGTTGATTACGTTTTGGATTGTAAGAAAGCAATCTTGCTAGTCGGAGAACTGATTCTCTACGTTCTGCAAGTTCTAAATAATTTTCTCTAGCATTCAAGTCAACTCTAAATGCAATGTTTTGACCCAAGAAAGCGATAAGGTCAATCAAAGCGAGATATTCACTTGATTCAATGTAATCGTTAAAGTCCTCAGGATAATTTGTTCTGAGGTAATTGATCATTGTTCTACGTAAATTATCAAAGTCGTAACTCTGAAAATCTGCGTTTCTAAAAGACTGATAAACACGTTTCCAGTCTTCTGCTAACAATAATCTATTTTGTCTATATGTTGTCGACATAATGCTTCCTTACTATTTGTATTTACCTGAAACCATTATCTACGCACTTAATTCTATGATATAAATCCTGCATTCTGATCAAATGTCAAAAGCAATGATTCTGAGATATTGTACGGCAAATAAGTTAATGAAACACTTATTTGTAGTCCACTCTCATATTGGTCTATTGTAACATTGTTAACTGTTACCCTAGGATCATAGTTTACTATCTCTGTAACGTTTTCTGCTATGGCTTCTTTTAAATCTTCTGTTAATGGTTCATACAAAGCGTCCCATACTATTGTTCCAAATTCTGGATTTTCTAACTTTTCCCCTTGTCTAATATGAAACATATTAATAATGTCCTGCTTGATTAAAGCAAGATCATATAAATTAAATCCGGTAGCATTAGGATCTACTGTGCTAGTACCACGATAAGCACGACTGGTAACAGGTGGCTTTTGGCGTTTTGCTGTTTGCACTTTGACTGTTTTAATTACGTCTTTTTCCTGTGTACTCATAATATTATTTATTGTCCTTTCTTGAACGTATCTACTGTTAAGGCAACTGTTTGTGCTGGTAATTCTTCTGGTTCTTGTCTATCTGTCTTAGTATCAACAAACACTGTTGGATCCATGCTTTCATGATGCGTCCAAGGCTCATGTTGAGGTAGACGTTTGGAAAGCGAAGCGTCCGCGATAGCGGTAGCGACAGACGGATAACGTGAAGTATATCCGCTGGCGGCTTGCGGTAACTTATGTGTAGACAACGAAGTTGTAGCGGTAGCGGTAGCGGCTTGTGGGCCATTCATATGGATCTCTTTCGCTGTCTCAGTATGGTTGTCTGTGCTTAATATATCTGTAGTTGTACCTGCTGTAAACTTGTTTGCTCCTAGTGTGTTTATGTCTAAGTTTCCAAGTGTAGTAATTGTGTTGTCAAGTGCCACGTAGGCTCGTAAACTCGCCGCAGTGTCAAGGTTAATGTTAGAGGAGGTCTTTAAATTAAATTCTCTTCCTGCTTGAAAATTGATGTCTCTGTCTGCTGTGAAGTTTAGATCATTCTCAGTATGCACACTTATACTATCACGTGCATATATGTCTATCTTACCGTTTGAACTTAATTCTATCCATGCAGTACCCTTTGCGTTGCCTACATATATCAAGTCTTCCGTGTTGTGCATCAGTATCTGATGTCCTGTGCGTGTACGCAGTCTTATGCTTTCGCCCATTGGCAGATTGACCTTGCCGTCCTTGTCTCCTGCTTCTACGTTTGCATATTCACTTTTTGTGCTACCAGCGTCTCCTTTGCGTAGGTGCTTGTCATCTCCATCATCAAAAACCAAACTTGATCCGCCCAATCTCATTGAGTGTATCTGTGCCTTTGCTCCCTTAGGACCGTATGCTGTTTTTGGTGATCCTGGAGCCTTGTCCAATGGACCTGGTGTGCTTATGCCAAACACCGAACTTGGTGTTTCACGCCTTGCACTAGATGATGTTATCCCTCTGATCTCATCTTCCAATAGTCCCTGTGAACTTAACACCGTGCTCTGTGGACTGACTGGCTTTATAAACTGTGTGGGATCTGCGGTTCTGCCCTTTTCCGTAAGTTTGTTGTATTCCGTGACTGGTAATTTTTTTGCGTTGTTTAATTCATTAAACGTTGTGGCCGCATAGTTACCTGACGGTACTCCAAAGTTCATGTAATCATCTGGCACACAACCTATCCAATAACCTTGGTTGATTGAACCTTCAACAAACACAACCATAACACGGGTGCCAACGTCTGGTGGCACAAACCACATACCATAACTCATCTGTGAATTTGCGTAACCTTGGTTTTTGCTGTTTGCTCTTACTGTGGTTTGTCCGCCAAACAAACTTAGATATCTTACGTGTAGGATCTGTCCTGCGGCTTCTTCATCATTACCTGATGTTGTGGTCTTTAGGATCTCAACCTCAAGGTCTCCCTTGCTTAATGGATCTAGATGTGAAACGATCCTTGCAATGTAGACTCCTTCTCTTCTGCTTAAACCACCGGCATCAACTGTACGTTTTTCCTGTGCCATTAATCTCCATCCTCCTGGCCTTCAAAACTGTTTTGATCAACAACGTCAACTGAATTGTCTGCCTTGACTTCGTTACCAACCTTGTTTTCTTTTTTACCTTCTTGGTATGCGTTTGTGTCTGAATCACTAGCACTTACGTTTGTAAGTTGATTACGTCTACGCACCATGGTTAATGACTGTTTGAATTGTCCACCTTGGAAAACGTTTGTGACCTTTACTACCTGATACACTCCTGAAAAAGCATTTACCTTGATTGTTTCTTCTGGAAAAGTCATTATACCTTCGGGACTAAAGTCCACAGGTGTTCTGAAGTTTACGTTAACATCCACTTCACCATTTTGATGATTGATTGAACCGTCTGCATTTAGGTTAATGGTTCCGGGTAAAGGTTCTGAATTGTAATTACCCATTCCACTGTCAGCGATGTAATAAGGATCTCCCCATATCTCCATGTCCGCCGTAACAAGGTCTGACCCACTATCTATGATAGCATTGTGGAAACGTCTAGCCACCGCCATTTCTGGAGTTTCTGGTACAGCACCCGCGGAATCTGATTTGTTTTTAATGTCTGGCAATGAACCGGATATTCCGTCAGGAACATTTCCAGTATTGCCATCTGACTGCTTAAAGTTAGTATCTGAAACATCTTCGGCAGTCCCTGATGTTTCTACTTTATTGGTACCTGCATTGTCCATGTTTTTTGCAATACTGGTATAGAACGCTGTATTGATGTTTATATCAAAAGAAAGTATATCCTTGTTAGCACCAGTGTATATGTAATTGTATGCTTTTACACACTGCTTTTCTAAACTTTCAGTACCCTTTGCAGGTGCATTAGGTGGAGCAAATTTAGAACTGTGTACCTTGTATGGTACTACTTTATATACATACACTCTTGGTGGTCTACCTGATTTCTTTTCCTGTTCCTTGTTAGTGATATTATAAACACTTGCTTCTATCTTAAACCAATCCTTAAATCCGTTTTCATCAGTTGGTGCATTGTGTCCTATCTTCTGTCCATAGTCACTCATGATTACCAACTCTTCTAACATTTTTTGTATTGTCATTCCCTGTGGAAATTTAATTTCCATATTTTTACCAGGAATAATTTTTATTTTTCCTCTTTCAAAAATACCTTGTTCTTCATTATAGGTAAACTTTGCAAGACCAAAAGGTGCCGCACCGGCGGCGCCATATTCAAATCTTCCTTTTGCAATCTTACCATTGCCTATTTCATTGACGTTTACTTTTGCAGTCCCTCTTTGTTTGATTCCTTCAGATACCTTACTACGTAAAACTGTGTATCCTAGTTGTTTACTTAAATAATCATCAAAGTTTACAGGTACTTCTCCTTTTTGTCCACTTATTGATTCCCATGCTTCTTGTCTATCCATCTCTGATACAGTTGCACTATTTTCAGTTGACGGAGATCCTGAACCAACAGCATTTTTATTACTTGAACGACTTCCTTCTGTTGGAAATAAAATAACATATTCGTCTGGTTCTACTACATCGCCTTTTTCTTTTTGTTCAAGAAAGTGTGTGTTTAAAACTGTTGCGGCACTTTTTGCTCCGCTTTGACAAAGTTCTTCAAGAGTGTTTCCTGTGATTTGCAAATCAATTGGTAACTGCTGTACTTGGTCACTAAATGCAACATCATTCCATGGTACACCTTTGACACTATATACACTTCCTGATGCTTCAACACTAAAACCTGCATTGGTCCATTTGAAAGGCATAACCTTTCTCATTCCTAAACTGCTATCAGGATAAACTGGATTTCCAGATGAGTCCCAGCCTTTAAATTCAATTATTAAAACATAAGGGGCTTGTAAATAATTATCATGTCCTGCTTTCAATGAACATAACTGCAACGTTTGTAAAAATAATCCCATTGAATAGGGTTCATGTATTTCAAACGAAAAACTTGTAGCCTGTGTATTTCTACTTTTAGGATTAGGTGCAATGAATGTTTGTATTTCTAAATTATCAACAAAGTATTCTAACTTAATACCATTTTGCTCATAAGCAGTACGAGCCATTCCTTTTACTCCACTACTACCTCCAGTTTTTAACAAAACGTTTTGTGGATCTTTTACTCTGTATGTTGTGTCCGGATTATTAAGTTCATCATTTGTTAAACAACCAATAGTATAAATGTAATTGTAACTTGCAAACCTATTAAGTGGATTATCAAGTGGTAAAGCCAAACCCGGAGTAACTTTTAATATTTTAGATTCTGTTTCTTCTTTTTTGATTGGTTCAACATTATCACCATTCATTTTTTCTGCATCACCGGTCTGTGTTGCATTTCCTTTGAGTTGATTTTCTACTGTATCTGTTGCGTTTTTTGAACCACCAACAGTGATGTTACCTGAGTTCAGTTCAGGATACAATCTATCCCCAAACTCTCCAAACATTCCGAATTCAGGATAACCAAGAACTTCGTCATATGCAGAAGGCATTTCTACTTTAATAATATCGCCTTCGACATTTTTAGTGTTCCGTATGTTAATGTCTATTGGTTTATTACGAAGCATTTAGATCCCCAATAATCTTTTTAATTTGTCTCCCTTTGGAAGAAATATTTTTACTCCTGATTCTAAGTCGTATATTGGATCTTTAATTGTGTTCATATTTCTTTGTGCAAATACCCACCACAATTTAGGTGAACCATATAAGTCATACGCAAGTAAGTCAGGACGATGATTATACTGTGGTGCTATTTCGTACAACACATCATCTGATTCTGCAGGAATAGGTCTAATGCTTAGAGTATCAAGATATCCGTTACCGAATCTCGTTGCCTTCCATGGACTTGTATCTTTGTAATAAGCCTGTGCCATTAGATAAATCCTTTCTCTTGTGTTACATACTCACCATTAACAAAATCACTAAGGCTAAATCCTTGTACATCTGTTCTGCTGTAGATAGGTTGTACTGTTACAGTTACCTGTGACTGAACTGGCACATAAGCAACTGTTCCTTTTATGTTTGCTGTATCAGTTGCACCCTTGGTTGCTTCTGCTAATGCACCCATGTCTGATAAATCAACTGCGATATAATCTATTTCAGTTGGCATATCTAAAGTAAACATTGTTACCACAACAGGAACATTTTTAAAAACATAATCTCCATATCCATTTAATTTTACTACTGGTGGAGGTGCACCTTGAAATTCTCCTTCGCCATAAAACATTTTAGTTACACTTCTTAGATAATGTAACATTGAAATCCAATAAGTTCCTTCTGCTGACGTTTGTACAAAAAATTCACCTGTGATAGTCATCTGATCCACACTTGAATTGTTGTATGCGTAGAAAGGATAATTATTATGTACAGGCGATATCGGCGAATAGTTCGCTGTATGAGATAAGATTATAGTTGGAGTATATGGAAAAGTAAGTCCACTTGTTTCACGTAAAGGTTCTAACATAGTGCTATTTTGAAAACTCTGTACATTAGGAATACTTAATTTGACACGCCAATCTTTTTCACCCGGAGCAGACTTAAAACTTGCATCTGCTTTGAATGATTGTGTTGGTTCACCATTAATTGGTAAAAGTCTAGATCTTACATTTTTCATAAAGCCTTGTGCCGTTGAAAAGACCTTGCTACCCGTTTCTTTGGATAACGTTTTGTCATTGCTACCGGATTGGCTAGTTGATACTGTACTGTTACCTATATTTCTATCTTCTACTTCCATAAAAAAAATTCCCCTTTTGGTATATGTATTTATTGACAAAATTAACAGAGTATATTATAATAAGGTTTGTTTGGAGAATAAAATATGAAAAGAGTCAATTACCTTAACAATAAGGACCTTTTGAGCGAAATACACAAGAGTAAGACCTCTTATTGCAGTTATACCGACGATGATCATGCACAATATGACATTATATTGCCTAGTGTAGATAAAATCAACGTTAGAACCATTGCAGAAGCCAAAAGGAATAAGGCAAAAAGGTTATCACAACAAGATTATGAAAGACGTAAAGAAGCAGGCGAAAAAGTAAAACAGGCGGATTGTGCCATAGATTATAGAAAAATTAAGAAAGATGAACTAATTTTTAGGATTATGACGTATGATCACATACCAGAAGATAAAGGCAGAAAGAAAAATCCGAAAACAATAGCGGATACAAAAGAAAAATTAAATTTTCCACCATTCCAGCATTTTAAATTTACAACAACAGACAAATTGATGACTGTAGGTAAATCACACTGGGTAGGTGGTATGAGTAATGGAAACTTTAGTAAGGAGCACGGTAAGACAACCGAAAAACTTGCTCGTATGTGGATGAAACTTTGTGACAGGTATGCAACACGTGGAAACGTAAGAGGTTATACATACAATGATGAGATGAAAGGTCAAGCAATACTCCAATTGACACAGATTGGTCTACAGTTTGATGAATCAAAATCAAATAATCCTTTTGCATATTACACCGCGGCCGTGACCAACTCATTTGTAAGAGTTATTAATATCGAAAAACGCAATCAAAATATTAGAGATGACATCTTAGAAATGAACGATATGAATCCGTCCTTTACCAGACAGATGCAAGGCACTTGGGAAAGATCGGTAAAAGAAGCATACGATAAAATTAACAAGAAAGATTGACAATAACAACTTTTTGTTGTATAATTGTATAAAGTGAGGTTCTAGTTTTGTTTAAAAAAGCGGCAGTATTTACGGACATCCATTTTGGATTGAAGTCTAATTCCAAAGTTCATAATGATGACTGTGAAGAATTTGTAGATTGGTATATTGAACAAGCCAAAAAAGAAGGTTGTGAAACAGGCATCTTTATGGGTGACTGGCATCATAACAGAAATAGTTTAAATGTGGTTACAATGGATTATTCTATCCGTTGTTTAGAAAAGTTAGGTAAAGCATTTGATCAGTTCTTTTATTTTCCTGGTAATCATGATTTGTATTACAAAGACAAACGTGATGTACACTCTGTAGAATATGCAAAACACATTGAAGGCATTACAGTAGTAAATGAAATAATGGAAAAAGATGATGTGTGCCTTGTTCCTTGGTTAGTTGGAGAAGAGTGGAAAAAGATTCCTAAGATCAAATCGAAGTATATGTTTGGACACTTTGAACTTCCAAACTTTTACATGAACGCAATGGTACAAATGCCTGACACAGGTGAATTAAAGTCTGAACATTTTGTACATCAAGAGTATGTGTTTAGTGGACACTTTCATAAAAGACAAACACACGGCAACGTAACATACATTGGTAATCCTATGCCTCACAACTATGCTGATACGTGGGACGATGAACGTGGTATGATGATCTTTGAATATGGTGGTAAGCCAAGATACTTGAACTGGCCAGACTGTCCGAAGTATAGAACGATTAAATTAAGTGAGTTGATTGATAGGAAAGATGAAATAATTGGCAGTAAAACTTATCTAAGAGTTACACTTGATATTGATATTAGTTTTGAAGAAGCAAGTTTTATTAAGGAAAACTTTATTAATGAATATAAGTGTAGAGAGATTACTTTACTTCCAAGCCAGCAAGTTGATGAAATCAATACTGATATTGATATTACAAAGTTTGAAAGTGTAGATCAAATAGTAACACATGAGATCGACGCAATAGACTCTGACAACTACAACAAACAGAAACTATTGGAGATATACGGCGAATTATGATCAAGATAAAAGACTTAACCGTTAAAAACTTTATGAGTGTGGGTAATCAGACCCAAGCAGTTAACTTCAGCAATAGACAACTTACGTTGGTGCTAGGAGAAAACTTGGATCAAGGAGGAGATGACTCGGGCTCACGTAACGGTACAGGTAAGACCACCATCATCAACGCACTATCTTATGCGTTGTATGGTGTGGCCCTGACAAACATTAGAAAAAATAACTTGATTAATAAAACTAACAACAAAGGAATGTTAGTTACACTCAACTTTGAAAAAGACAACACAAAATATAGAATTGAAAGAGGACGTGGTCCTAACACATTAAAGTTTTTTGTTGATGAAGAAGAACAAGAACTTACAGATGAATCTCAAGGAGACAGTCGTAAAACACAGGAGACAGTTGATCAATTGTTGCAAATGAGTCATGATATGTTTAAGCATTTAATTGCATTAAACACATATACTGAACCGTTCCTTGCAATGAAGCCAAATGATCAACGTGCAATTATTGAACAGTTATTAGGTATTACAATACTTTCTGAAAAGGCAAATGTGTTGCGTGATCACATGAAAGTAACTAGAGATAGTATTACAGAAGAAAATGCAAAAATTAATGCACAACAAGAAAGTAATGAACGTGTAAAAGAAAGTGTAGAAAGTTTAAAAATAAAATTAAGTGCGTGGGAACAACAACGCGAAACAAACATACAAAAACTAGACACTGGTGTTGATGAATTAGAACACATAGACATTGATACAGAAATAAGCAATCACGAAAAATTGCAATCTTGGAATGAGACAGAAAAACACCAACGCAATCTTATTAAAGAACAAGCAACCTTAGAAAGTGCTTTATTACAAACAGATAAACGTCTTGCAAAAGTAAGTAAAGAATTAGATGATCTTGAAGACGCAAAATGTTATGCTTGTGGACAAGATTTGCCAGATGAAAAAGTTGAAGAAATACAAAACAAACTCCAAACTGAGTATGGTGAAACTACAACCTACTTAATGGAAATAAATGAAAAGGCAGAAAAAGTAAAAGCAAAACTTGAAGAGATCGGAGAAATTGCTGATAAACCAAACACATTTTATGAAACTGCCAAAGAAGCATATGATCATAGAAGCAATATTGAAAATCTAAAAGATGCATTGAAAAGAGCAAAAGAAGAAGCAGATCCTTATACAGAACAGATCGAAGAATTACAAAATACTGCCATACAAGAAATTAATTGGGATAAAGTTAATGAACTTACAAGTCATAAAGAACATCAAGAATTTTTATACAAACTTCTCACAAACAAAGATAGTTTTATACGTAAGAAGATAATCGATCAGAACCTCGCATATCTAAACAACAGACTTACGTTCTATCTTGATCGTCTTGGTCTTCCACACTCTGTGGTATTTAAAAATGACCTAGCAGTTGAAATAACACAGTTAGGTCAAGACCTTGACTTTGATAATTTAAGTAGAGGTGAACGTAATAGGCTTATACTTGGATTAAGTTGGGCATTTAGAGATGTATGGGAAGGCTTGTATCAAAACATTAATTTATTGTTTGTTGATGAACTTATTGATAGTGGTATGGATACTGCTGGTGTAGAATCTAGTTTAGCAGTGCTTAAAAAGATGGGTAGAGAACGAGATAAAAACATCTATATCATTTCTCATAAAGATGAATTACAAGGTAGGGTAAACAATGTATTGAAGGTCATCAAAGAAAATGGCTTTACAAGTTATGCAAATGATGTTGAAGTAGTGGAGCAGTGATATGGCAAATAGATTTCATTTAGCAATACCGGTCGGTGATATAACAACTGCATTAGACTTTTATTGTAAGGTTTTAGGATGTGAAAAAGGCAATTCAGAATTTAAATATCCAGATGCTTGGGTAGACATAAACTTTTGGGGCAACGAATTAACACTACATTCTTCTGAAGAGTTTGAAAAGCCAGAAGCAAAAAGACACAATGTTGATATGGGCAATGTTACAGTTCCACACTTCGGAGTTCATATAAGTGCAGATGACTTCAAACAGTTAAAACAAAGAATAGCCGAGAACAATATAGAATATATTGATCCACCTTATGTTAGATTTGAAGGGACAAAATTAGAACAAGAAACAATGTTTATAGCAGATCCATATGGTAATGCTATGGAAATAAAAACAATGAAGAATCCGGAAACATTATGGGAGAAACAAAAATGACAACAAAAATTATCTTTTGGATAGCATTCCTTATAATCGCATTCTATATAGGATTACATATATGATAAAATCATTCGAAGAAAAAACAAAAGAATACAGGGATCAAATAACATCACTGAAAGAAATAGACAGCATAGAAGTTTACCAATGGCTTATTGGATTAGGTAAGAAGTTAAACGACAATCCGTTAAGCAAAGAAAAACAAACTCAGGAAAACAAAGTAGTAAGATGCCAGTATGATTTATTTGTGGACAAGGAAGACGACACCTATAAGGCATGGAGTAACGCCATGATTGCAGGTGGATATGCATACGTACTTGTTGACATCTTTAATTCAATCAGCAAAGAAGAAAGAAAAAATATTACTGTGGAAGACTTTAAAAAAATTAAACTTGATGAAATGTTAACCATGAATAGACAAACTGGCTTTTATGAAATGATTGAAAAAATGTTAGCGAAGGTGTAAAAATGGATAATAGAGTACTAGAAATATTAAACGCAGAACTTGATAGACAAAATGATACTGTTGAATTAATTGCAAGTGAAAATTTTGCAAGTAAGGCCGTAATGGATCTTTGTGGCAGTGCATTTACAAACAAATACGCAGAAGGGTATCCAGGTAAAAGATATTACAATGGTTGTGAACACATGGATTCAATAGAACAACTTGCAATAGAACAACTAAAAGAATTGTATGGTTGTGAATTTGCAAACGTGCAACCACACTGTGGTGCAAACGCAAACACGGCGATTTATCTTGCGTTTCTTAAACCAGGAGATAAAATCCTAGGAATGGATCTTGCAAGTGGAGGACATCTAAGTCACGGTGCTAAGGTAAACATTTCAGGAAAAGTTTATGACGCACATCACTATGGTGTCAATGAAAAGGGTTTGTTAGACTATCCTGCCATCATGGCACAGGCACAAGAAATCAGACCTAAGATGATTATAGCAGGTGCTAGTGCATATCCTAGAGCAATAGATTTTAAAATGTTTAGACACATAGCAGATAAAGTAAAAGCATACTTGTTAGTTGATATGGCACATTACTCAGGACTAATTGCTGGCGATGCCTATCCAAGTCCTGTACCATACGCAGACTTTGTAACAAGCACAACACACAAAACATTAAGAGGTCCAAGGGGCGGAATAATTTTATGGAACAATCCTGATTATACTAAAAAGATCAATGGTGCAATTTTTCCTGGAACACAAGGTGGCCCATTGATGAATATCATTGCCGCAAAGGCACAGGCGTTTATTGAAGCAAACACAAATGAATTTAAACAATATTCAAAACAGGTTGTTTCTAATGCACAGGCAATGGCAAAGGTCTTTAAAGACGAAGGATATAAATTATTAACAGATGGCACAGATAGTCATATACTATTGTTAGATTTGAGTGACACTAAATGGTCAGGTAAGGATGCCGCAAATCTATTAGAAGAAAATGGTATCACAGTAAATAAGAATGGTGTTCCAAATGATCCAAGATCTTTTGTTGAAACAAGCGGAATCAGAATTGGTACTGCCGCAGAAACTACAAGAGGTCATGATGAAGAATGGTTTAAAGGACTTGCAGGGAAAATTGTAACATTACTGGCATAATACAATGACTGATGATAATCACGACAAACTAGTAAAAGCATATTTAGAATATTTCAAAGCACACGAAAATTATCAGAAGACAGGTGGAATAAGACCTAGACGTGAAACCAGACGATGGCTTAGAGAAATACGTGATCTAGCCAAAATACGAATGAACGAAGTTCAAGACAGTTACGTAAATCGCAGAGCAGATTCCAAAAAAGACGATCAGGACAATTAGACCTTGGTAAGTATCCATATGCAGTGGACTTACAAAGGTAAAACAGTGAAAGAACTACCCCTTGGTTGTGAAGCCTTTGTATATCTTATTACAAATACAACCAACGGACGTAAGTACATCGGCAAAAAACTCGCTAAATTCAAAAAGACTCGCCCACCACTCAAGGGTAAGATAAACAAAAGAAGAAGCAAAGTAGAAAGTGACTGGAAAGACTATTGGGGTTCCAATGATCACTTAAAAGAAGACGTAGAAAAATTAGGCACTGATAAGTTTACTAGGGAAATATTGTACATTTGTCCTAGCAGAGGCGTAGCAAGTTACTTAGAGGCAAGAGAACAATTCGAAAGAAAAGTCTTAGAAACTGATGATTACTATAATGGCATTATAAACGTTAGAGTAGGCGGATCAAAAATTCTTAAAGAAGCACTTAAAGGCTTAAAATAGCAACACTGTTTGGTCGGAGTAGTTCGACTCACGTTGAGGTCACATGGATCTTGTGATCAGACTCTCGTGCGTTGCAAGGTTGATACTAACTTAGGTATTAAAAGATCGTGGCTCTGAGAAAAAGCAACCACACCGTTAATATATTTTGCTTAACAAGGATATATTAATGTTCCGTAACTTATGCGAAGGCTAAGGTAGGGAGTTGACGGGTTACCGCTTCCGTACATATTATTATGTAATCCTTTTTGTTAAGATGGGACGCTTATCTCACATGATGGCTTTCTTACTTTGCCCGGCAACGGGCGAAGTATGGCTCAACTATCTACATGATAGCAGTTGCTTACGCAACTTATTGTTTCACAAATAGAGTGTTAGAGCGATAGCGAAAACACAGTTGATCTTTAGATCAACTTATAACTTTGTTTATAGTTTAATGCAAATCAGGATCACGACCCAACCCTCTAGGACGTGGCGGATGAACTTCCAGAATCTCGTATTCTTCTTCCGGGTGCTGATCCTTTATTATACTCAAGTACTGCGACGCTTCATCAAAACTATTCAACGTTGTGCAATCGCCCTTCTTAAGAACTACAAACTTCGTATTTGGTTGTTCCATAGTTTATTATTTAATATGACCTAACTGAACTAAATAGTATTAGTTAAAAAATTAGGACTTTAGGATGAAAGTACACGAAATAATTTACGAATCTACAAAAACACCCTTAAAAGAGAAGCCTGCAAGTGGGTTAGGGAACGTTGCACGTAAGATAGGTGCTAAGGTTTTGGCTAAAGTTGGTGCTAAAAACACCGCGGCCGGCATGGCCGGTAAGGTAGATGCGGCGGATAAAGCCAACGCACTATTCACAGATTTCAGAGCATATCTTGGACAAGTAGGTGAAAAATATGGTAACGCAATAGATTCTGCTAGTTTGCGTGACTTTTTAACTACTAAAAAGATGCCTACACAAAACGTACCGCAAGACGGTGTTCTTACTAAAAAACAAGTAGACCAAGCAATTATGAAAGCAGTACAGGATTCATACAGAGGCAAGGGCGGTGTTCCAAATCAGCCAGCAGGTCAAAAAGGTGCTCCTGCTAAAGGACAAGCACAGGGTCAAGCACAAGGTCAAGCGGCCGGAAACGTAGGCGGTGGTGCTCCCGCACAACAACAACCTGCGGCACAAGGCACAGGTTCAGCACAAACACCCGCTGGTAAGGCTCCGCCAACTAAAAACGGATCAACAGTAGGTAGTGCAAAAAGCATTCCACCAAGCATACAAAAACAGTTAGATCAAATGAGTGCTGGTGAGAAAAAACAATTAGCGGGAATGATATAATGAAAATAACTGAAGTAAACCAATTTCCAAAATCAAATAGAACTGCACAAATCTTAACTGAAGGATATCAAGATCTTACAGAAACACAAAGAGTATATCTTGGCAGATGGGAAAAGGAACTTTGGCCATTACTAGAAGAATTCAAAAAGGTTTCAGAAGCAAGTTTAACTGCTGACGAGATCCAAGCAATATTCAAAGGTGCAGAAACACAAAGTATTGCAAGTGGAGATAATAAAACTGCATTAGGTAAAGTAGGAAGTGCGGCAGGAGCCATTGCAAAACTTCCAGTAGACATTGCAAAGAAAGTAGATGCTAAAATAAATGAACTTGGCAGAATGGCTCAGAATGCTGGTCCTATTAAAAACATGGATCAAAAGTTTGAAGAACTTAAAAAGAAAATTGAATCAGAAAATTCAGACAGCAAGATTGTACAAGGTATTAAAAAAGTAAGTGACTGGGCAAAAGAAAA
>CENX01210523.1_pt1 | contig 43162 bp, 49 predicted proteins | sample 361321 | NCBI WGS metagenome assembly CENX01 (sample SAMEA2619678, study PRJEB7988) | marine metagenome | isolation source: saline water (ENVO:00002010), including | reverse complement strand
ACAAGGGACATACACTTATGCCGATGGCACTATAGAAAGAGGATATTTTTCAAATGATGAATATGTGCCTGATATCTGTGAGGGTATGGGTTTAACTAAAGGCACTGAAGCATTTGGAAATTGTGTAGTTGAGTTAATTAAAACAATAGATTGATAATATTATAATGAAATTCACTCAGTTACGGTCGAGTAGTTTCGTTTACCGAATTATTTTCAACTTTTTACAATCTAGATAATGAGTGAACTTGTTTTTGGTCAAATATCAGAGGTTAAAGTGGGTCAGGTTTTTGACTCAAGAGCAGATCTTGCTGAGGCAGGGGTTCATAGACCAACCATGGCAGGCATATGGGGAAGGGAAAAAGAGGGTGCTTGTTCAATAGTTTTATCGGGTGGGTATGAGGACGATATCGATAAACTTGATTATATTTATTACACCGGTCACGGGGGGCAAAATGCTCCTGGTGGAAAACAGATATCTAACCAAGAATTTGTTAGAGGAAACAAGGGTCTTCAACTAAGTTGCGACTATTAATTGCCAGTTAGAGTTACTAGAGGGCATCAAGTTGAAAATGGTCCACCTCAAGGTTATCGGTATGATGGTCTTTACTATGTAACTTCCTATGAGAGGATACTTGGAAAAAGTGGATTTTATGTATGCAGGTTCCATCTTGAAAGTGAATCTAATCTATCTGATCTTGAAGAGTCTATAAAAGATACTTTACCGGATGATTACCAAGTTGCAGACAGGACTTCAGTAACTGTTAATAGAATCAACAGGAAAATTTTACTTAGGGAAAAAGTAAAGGATATTTATGATTCGAGTTGCCAGGTTTGTAACATCAAACTTTTTAAACCAAATGGTTCCATAGCAATAGGTGCTCATATTAAGGCACTCGGTCAACCACATAATGGACCTGATGATCTTTCAAATATGCTCTGTCTTTGCCCAAATCATCACTCGCAATTTGATGCGTTTTCTTTTTATATTGACCCCGATACTTTAGAAGTAAGAGGTCTCTCAGGTTATGAAGGAAAGAAGATTGCACTTTCAGGAAAACACAAAATTAATAGAGACTTCCTTGAATATCATAAAAAACTATATTATGAGAAAAATAATGAAGTTTGAAGAAAAACATATAAATTTTTATAAGAAATTTATTCTGCAAACGAAAACATTCAATGACGGTAGAGTAGTTTTAAGTTCGTATTCGGCAAACTATTTAACCTTAAACATCATCTTCCAACGCAATGATTTGGTGTATCTTCGTCCTTATTCAGAACGACAAGTAAAACTTCATAGAATAATACAAAAACTTAAAGAAAAGCGTCATATGAATTTAAAAAGCATAGCGGATAAGCTAAATGCTTTAGGCATTAAAACCTATCGAGGAAACACATTTTTAAGTGGTTCTATTCTCAAAAGAAAAAGAGAAATGGATAGAGGAGGTTCGTAATAAAAAATTCTCTGTTAAAATCCTAAATATTAAGATAGTTTAAAATTATATAAAGGAGTTTTAAATAATGAAATTTTTATTTATGTTATTTTTTTCATTTATAACCTTTGATGTTGAAGCGAAAAAAATTTCAAATAAAGAGTGTGTTGAAGTAGCAAGCGATATTAATCAAGACAGCGCAGGAATGATGATTGATGAAGTTACTTCATTAATAAATACAGTCTGTATTTTTGGTGATTTTATTTATAATTATCGTATTACTGAGGATATAACTCAAAAAGATTTTGAATATAGAATTAAATCAGAATTAAAACCTTCGGCAATTCAAAATTTTTGCACTGATCCATCTACTCGTTTTTTTTTAGATGCGGTTAAATCCGTTACCTTTAAATATATAAGAAGTGATGGAACATATTTAGCCGAGTATTCATTTACTGACAGAGATTGTTAAAATTTTTTTAAAAGATAATATTAATTGACCCAATACAAATTTCAAATAACTCCGTAACGGTGGAAAAACTTTTAAGGAAGAAAAATGAAGAGACTTATTCTGGTTACTGAAACCCAATAGGTGTTCAGGTAGAGTTTCGAATTCAAACAAAATTTTGAGATAGAAGAATGAAAAAAATAGTCATATTTGTTTTAGCCACAGTGGTTTGTGTTGCAGCTGTAAATTATTTCTCGCTTGGCATGCCAGCAAATTCAGCAACAAATGTAGATCATAGAAATGCCGGTATTGAGACGTGGGTTTATTACGAATATTTTTTAAACCCTAATTCTGTGGTGGTTGATCTCAGGAACGTTGAATCTGATAAATCGACTGCAGATGTTTTTAGAGTACTATTTCAAATCGCAGAGGAGTTTGAGGAAAGAAAATTTAACAAGGTATATTTAGCAACTAAGGGCGTAAAGAAGTTTTATATCGAGGGTAATTATTTTAAAGAACTTGGCTCAAGTTTTTCTTATCAAAATCCGGTATACCTACTAAGAAATTTTCCTGAAAACGCATATCTTCTTGACGGCAGCAAGGCGTATTCTACTTGGACTGGTGGCGTAATAGGAGTAGTCGGAAGACAAATGGAGGATTTAAACGACCTGTCACGAACTTGGTTCATCGGCGATTTTTAAAATATAAGTAATTAAAGGTAGGTTTTTAAATATTTAGGAGAGTCAATGAAATACGCTCAGTTACGGTGCAGAAGTTTTCATGTAACAATCCTTTTAAAAAAATAATCGTATTTACAACTAATGAATAAAATAATTAAGAGTGAAAATTTGAGATATTTTATTTTTGATACCGGTGTTATAGGTAAAGATATTGATTTTGTTCAATATAATTGGAACAGAAAATTTTTTAACAAGGTAAGAGAGGGAGATTTTTTTTATACAGAAGACCTCAAAAAGTTTCGGAAAATAAATTTTTTTATTTATGAGCACTGATATCCCAAAGAATATATTTTTATGTCATAAATCCAAAAACAATATCAATTTTTATATTGATAAATGGGCGAAGTTGAATCCAGAGTATGCGATAAGGTTTTTTGATGATGAAGAATGCGCACAGTTCCTATTAGATGAATATGGTGAAATACACCATGCTGTTTTTAATTATATTCCAGATGGACCAATAAAAGCAGATTTCTGGCGGGTTTGTATCCTCTTTAAAAGAGGGGGCTTTTATTCAGATATCGATAACGAACCGTTAGTACCGATAGCGGAGTTTCTAGATCGTGAAACTGATTTTCTATTATGCAGTTCGTATTGGGAGAAAGAAGATTTTTTATATAATCCCAATTTCTTAATGGCAAAAAAAGGAAATATTGTTCTTAAAAAATGCATTGATTGGTACACGGATAGTTTTATATCACACGTCACATATGATTATTGGTACTGGTCTATTGTCAGAATAATGACAATACATTTGAAGCTTAATGAATTTGATAGCAAGGATGGAATTTACAGGTCGGGACAGATGAAAGTTCAAATACTAAGTGAGATTAAAGGTGCCAGTCATTATGATGACCATAACCTTTATAAAGGCGCGAGAGTTTTCAATAATAGATATAAAAACTGGGATTATAAAAGGCATGAATTTAAGCCAAATAAATTCTTGTGGCCGTTAAAAAAAATTAAGCGCGAAATACTAAGATTAATTTGAGCTTAATAAAAAAACAGACGCCTATGAAATCTTCCCAAATTTGATAGAGCTAGGCCTAACGAAAAAATGCACATTGTGATTTAAGAAAATGACAATAGGACAATGTAATCTACTAGGTCACGACGATAAAAATAGTCAAATACAATATTCGATAACTTTTATTGATCTTCCATACATATTGTTCGCTTGCCGCAATAGCAAGATATAGTAAATCGATTGAAGATTTTGAATTCTAAAGTAAAAAAATTCGAATTCAAGAAAGGAAAAATATAAATGCTAAGATACGATTTTTTTGAGCTGCTTTTTATTGAGAGGGGATATCGTATCATCATTGCTAGTAATTGAGGGCCATTTAGGTAAGGCAGGATCTTCAGTTGTTTTGCAGTCTCTCTAGTAGCTAATAATGTTTGAAAAAAAGAATAATCACTAGAAAGAAGAGGAGCATATTCAAGGTGCTTGAAATCAGTAGAAATGCTAATTTTTTTAAAAAAATACGCTTCTTCTGGACCTATAAAATTAATGAATGATTGGATATTTTTCATCAAAAAAGCGGTGTTAACTGAATAAACAGAATCTCCAATAATAGATTTAATTACTATTGAGCCCCGGTTTAGCCCTCTAGTAATAGACGTTTTTATATTTATCCTAGTTTTATCTTCTGCCGATAATTCTTCATAGATGGGCTTAAAATTCTTTTTATCAAAATCAAAAATAAATGGTTCTGGTGAAGCCAAAATAAACTCCACGAACAAAATAAATTTTATTTCTAATGAGGGGCCTAAATTATCATGGCTATAATCATAAACTGATTGGTAAGTATAATTTTTATATGTGATATTGCGAACATAAAAATAAATGCCAAGCACGCCGTTGTTTGCAATTGATGATAATAATTCTTGCGCAGAAAAGCGCATCGTCGCTGAATCAACGATGATCAGTCTTTTGTCAATATCAACTTTCTTAAACTTTAAGTACTGCGCATAAAGTTTCCTTTTGTCTTTGGCGTAATCGCGATATTTTTCTACATTGTTAAGAATGAAATATTTACGAAAAGTAATATCTCTGTTCGAACAATCTGTATTAAAAAGTTCATATAAAAAGTGCACATTATCATCATCATTTATATTTAGTGGAAAAGTGCATTTTTTGGTAAATATACGTGGCAAGTGTATGTAATGACTATTCCACTGAGGCTTAACGTTGTCAAAAAAAAGTTTAATAGAAAAACCATCGCGCCCTAAAAAAATTAACTCATCTTTAGCGGGGTTATAATTGTTTGCAATATTTCTATAAAGACTTAATGCAATTAGTGACCCATAATAAAATCCGATAGATTCCCAAAAAAAACAATCAACGTTTTCGCATATATCAACGCTTTTAGCGTTGATGTTTTGCTTGAGCAAATAACTTTGAATAAAATCCGAGCTGTAGGAATTAAAAAGACGCAGTAGAGACTTATTGCTTGATGATATTCTTTTAAACTGATCATTGTAAGATGGATAGTAAGCCGTTTTGAAACCGTATCTACGCGGAATCTTTATATCACTTTTTTTATTATCACCAATATGAAGAATATCTTTAGCATCACAATTTAAATCAATAACGACCTTTTCAAATAATTTTCCTTTGTGTTTAGTAAGTCTATGCTCAGATGAAATATATAATGAGTCAAAATTCTTTATTAAATGCTTGGCAAACACTGATTTAATAAAGTTAGCAGAAAGATACATATCACTTATGAATATAACTTTTTTATTTTGTGAGACTGAATAATCAATTAGATTTTTTATGTCTGGATTTATTAAGATAGAATCATATTCTAATTCCATCTCTTTAAACTTAATGTTAGCGAACTCACTTTCAATGTGCTCGTAGATCTCGTCAAGTGTGACCTCTTCATGCTTAGAAATGAACCTTGCATTATGTTCGGCAATTATTCTTTGATTTTTAAATCCAGGAATATTATGGATAATCTCTAAGTGTGAGAAGAGATCATGTGGGTTTAAATAAGGCCGGAAAAAAAGAGTATCAAAAAGATCAAATGATATAATTTTTGAAAACCTTATAGATTTTTTGATAGCGCTAATATCCATAAAATTTTAATTTTAGTTGCCTTCTCATATGTTGAGTGATTGAGCGAATATTTTTAGTGTATCAAAAAGACCTAAATATGTGGAGAATAAGCTAATTAAAATGTGCCTTGTTAAATAAAGCAAAAGTGGTATTACGAAGTGGATACTGAGTTTGGCAAAAACTCATGGAAATATATTTATACAGAAACATTTAGTAAAAGTAGAGTTTTCATTAGGTCCAGCCCTCGGTGGCTCACCTTTGAAGAAGGTCTTGTTTACTACTGGCGGTTAGAGGATTATTCAATACCACAATATCAATACATACTCAGAGGCCATCATGATGATTACGACTTTACTTTCATGTTAGAAATAGGGTTTTATAAGTATTCTTTTCAAACGAAAAAGCATAGCTGTTTAAAACAACAAAGACATGCAGAAACTATGGGCTGCGGCAACATTCAATCAGAAACAAAAGATGCTTATATATTGTCGTCAGTGGTGGTAACAGAAAACGAAAATGTTATTGTGTATTTAATCAATAAACGCTGATAGTTGAAGTATTTAAAATTTACCATCACTTGTCTCAAGTCCAATCGGCATATTCATATTACATTTCAACATATTATTTAAAAGAGAGGCTTTCGTTATCTCCTCGCTTGATTGGGCCCACTCAAGCCAATCAATTTTTGGATTTATTGTATTAACTAAGCCTTCCTCTTTACTATTAGTAACTGGTGCAATGTCAGAAGGAATGTGAATTATTTTCTTTTTAATACAGACAGCCCTTTTAAAGAGGTCATCATCATCTCCACCCATAGGCGGCAGCGCCTCATTATAACCTCCTAATGAGATGAACAAATCTTTTGGTAGGCCGATATTGCCATATGAACCATCATGAAAATGTTCGCCACGAAGAAATTTAAAAGTCGTCCTAAAATTTTTTCTTTTCCATGGCCTAAATTTTTTTTTGATTCTGCCTCTATAACCACAAAATATATATTTATTTAACTTCTTTTTTTTATTAAGCTCTAGGAGTTTATCAATAGTGTTGGCGCTTATAAAATTATCACAATCAAGATTAATTAAGTAAGAGCCCTTAGCAGACATGTGACTGGTGTTTCTTGCTTTAGGCATATTCCAAAAAAACATTTCCTTACAAACTCTATAATTCATAAAATCGCTATTTTTCTGTTGCAAAATCCAATCATGAAGTTTTAAGCTTTCGTCATCTTTGATAAAATTAACTAAGACCATTTCGACTAGGCCGTTATAATTATTTATAATATTGTTATTATGGGGCAAGGTCTTTTTTAAGGACTCGCCTCTGTTCATGCATGTTGAGCAAAATGATAAAATTGGACTTTGTATAGTGCTCATAATTGAAAGGCCTTTTGATATTTTATTTATTGGTACCATTATCCCTAAAAATATATTCTTTTACTATACATCCAAATATTTTTGGATTATTAAATTAATAGTTAGGGATATCAAGCAAACAAACATTTGTAATTGTCTCTTATTCTTCTGTGCTGGAATACAAAGATTTTACAAATACAATAAAAATTATTTTATAACGGCGCTTTCTAGCTAAGTTCACTTATTTTGATCAATAAATTAATCGACTTATAGGTATTCTCTCGTATAAAATGAAATTTCATGAATTTCAAGAGGTTTCACCATGAGAAATATAGTATTTATAGCGTTGTTACTCCTGAGCTCAGTGTCGTTAGCAGGCGGTTGCGGCGGTGAGCATGAGCATGAGCACGAGCATGAGAAAAAAGAAAAAACAGATCATGACCATAGCTATGATCAGGGTTCATCTGAAGAAGCTTAAAGGCGTTTTATAGCAAGCCTTTATGGCTTGAAATTTGCTTAGGCTATAGCGTGGTTTTAAATAATCACTTCGAAGCCTTCAAACTGAGGATGGCCGATATACATGTGTTGGTTTTGACCAGCTCCTTTATGCGCCTGTCGAAACGCTTCTGACTTTGTCCAATTGATAAAGTCTTCGCGACTATTCCAAGTACTGTGTGAGGTATAGAGCGTATACTCTCCGCTGCTGTCTGCTTTTAGTAAGTGAAAATGATTAAACCCTGGCACACTATCTAAATGCGTCTCGCGGGTTTTCCACATATGTTCAAAGTCCTCTTCTTTGCCTCGATTTATTTTGAAGCGGTTCATGGCAATATACATAGTCATCCTTTAGTCTTTCGACCTAGTTTGAGTAGAGAAATGCTGATTGAGCTGCTGTTCAAATAATATTTTGAGCTGCTCGACATTTTTGATGCCGGTATAGCTGGGCCGCATAATAAGAGCTATTTCTCGGTGCGGCCCAGGTTCGTTAAGATGCGCCTCTTTAAGCAGTGGATTAGCTTGCAGTAATTGCTCCAATGCCATTTGAGGAACTAGTGTAGTGCCCATTTTCCCCGCGACCAACTGCACTAAGGTATTTAAACTGGAGGCGCGTATATTGTGATGTCCGCTCGCTGATAATTGGCAAGCTAATAACGCATGGTCTTTCAGGCAATGTCCATCCTCTAAAAGCATCATTGATGCGGCCTCAACCTCACTGGCAGAAATTTCATTACTATCTGCAATGGCATTATCGATATGGTTAAGCCAGAAAAAATCTTCCTGCCAAAAGCTGAATGAGAGTAAGCCATTTAAAGGGAAGGGCAGGGCTAAAATGGCAAGGTCTAAATCACCACGACGCACCTCATTAACTAACGCATTCGACTGGTCTTCAATGATGTCTAGCTGAAGCTTTGGATAATCACGATTGATAGTGGGCAAAACTATTGGCAATAAATAAGGCCCGATCGTTGGTATAACGCCAATTTTCAGCGGGCCACTTAGCTCGCCATCCAGATTTTGCCCCAGCTTTTGAATATCGTCTGCTTGGATTTTAATGGTTTGCGCTTTTTCTAATACGGCCTTGCCAAGGGCCGTAACAATCACTTTTTTGTTGTCTCGTTCAAAAATTTGAATACCAATTTGTTGCTCGAGCTCAGTTAATGCATTACTTAGCGTTGATGGCGAGACAAAACAGGCTTCGGCGGCTTTCTTAAAGTGTAAGGTTTGTTCAACGGCCAATGCGTAGTGTAATTGCTTGAGCGTGATCATGTTGATTCCATGGAATACGTAAATTATATTCGATTTTATCGAATATAATAATCAAAAATAACATATTTAACAATACATTGTGGTTCGATATAGTGTATCCATTAACAATTACTTCAACCTAGGAGAGCATCATGGCATTAGTCAACACAGCAATTAAACCCTTTAGCGCTGACGCATTTAAAAACGGTGAATTTATCACCGTGACTGATGAGGACGTCAAAGGTAAGTGGGCGGTATTTTTCTTTTACCCAGCAGACTTTACCTTTGTATGTCCCACGGAGTTAGGTGATGTGGCTGATCATTATGAAGAGCTACAGTCACGCGATGTTGAAGTTTATTCAGTTTCAACGGATACCCATTTCACCCACAAAGCTTGGCATGAATCATCAGACACCATTGCCAAGGTTAAATACACTATGATTGGTGATCCTACAGGTACGCTATCCAGTAATTTTGAAGTTCTGCGTGAAGGCCAAGGTCTTGCTGATCGCGGGACTTTTGTCGTTGATCCTGACGGGGTTATTCAGGCGATGGAAGTCACTGCCGAGGGTATTGGCCGTGATGCAGATGATTTGGTTCGCAAAATTAAAGCCGCCCAGTACGTACGCGCACATCCTGATGAAGTTTGCCCTGCTAAATGGAAAGAAGGCGAAGCGACATTAGCGCCATCATTAGATCTAGTCGGAAAAATTTAATTGTAAGTTTAAGCGGGGGCGCCAGCCCCCGCTTATTTTTTAACAGGAAGACCAGATGAGCAATCCCGTATTATCAGACGATATCATTAAGGCCTTAACCAGCTATACCGCTAATATGGAAGTGCCGGTGACGTTTGTTTTACAAACCGGCGAGCATGCAAAGCGAGAGGAGTTGGTTGAATTTTTATCGGCGATAGCAGCGGTCAGTGATAAGCTGTTATTGGATGAGCGTGATTGTGATTTAGTGTTAAGAAGCCCTTTGAGTTTTTATTTAGAAGTTAACGGCCAGTCGACGGGTATTAGTTTTTCTGGCATTCCTAGCGGCCATGAGTTTAATTCTCTGGTGCTCGCAATATTACGCAGTAGTGGCACTGCATTAAAGCTGGATGATGGTATTCAGACCATGGTTGCTGCTATTCAAGAACCCTTACACTTTGAAGTGTTTGTCAGTTTAAGTTGTCACAATTGTCCCGATGTTGTGCAAGCTTTAAATCAGTTTGCTTTGCTCAATGATAATATCGGCACCGAAATGATCGACGGTGGCTTATACCCTGAATTAATTGAGCAGCGCGATATACAAGGTGTGCCGAGCGTTTATTTAAACGGTGAGTTATTTGCAAACGGCAAAGTTGATACGGCAAAAATGATCGATAAGCTACAAACGCTTTATCCTTATTTGAATGAAACAGCCGCAGAAGCAATGCCTTTACAAGATGTGGTGATTATTGGCGGTGGCCCTGCCGGCATTAGCGCGGCAGTTTATAGTGCGCGTAAAGGTTTAAAAGTGACTATGGTGGCAGAAACCATTGGCGGCCAAGTCAAAGACACGATGGGCATAGAGAATCTTATCTCTGTGAGTAGCACTACTGGACCAAAACTGACCGGCGATTTGCTTAACCATATGAATGATTACGAGGTGACCCTAAAGGAACATTTACGGGTCGCAGACATTGGTATAGGTGACGTTAAGGTTATTACCCTGTCATCGGGTGAAATCATTCAAACTAAAACGGTTATTATCGCCACCGGTGCGCGCTGGCGGGAGCTAGGTGTGCCTGGCGAAAAAGAAAACATTGGTAATGGCGTTGCCTATTGTCCGCATTGTGACGGGCCTTTTTTCAAAGGTAAAGATGTTGCGGTTATTGGCGGCGGTAACTCGGGCATAGAGGCTGCCTTAGACTTGGCTGGCATTGTGAAGTCAGTGACAGTGTTCGAGTTTCTGCCAGAATTAAAAGCCGATAAGATTCTGGTAGATCAGGCTAAGTTGCGTGATAATATCACGTTGCACACCAATGTTGCGAGTAAAGAAATTATTGCCACAAACGGCAAGGTGTCTGCGATTGAATACCAGGATCGTGAAACGGAACAGTTACACCAGCAAGCCCTGGACGGGGTGTTTGTTCAAATCGGATTAATCCCGAATAGTCTGTTTGTTAAGGACGTGGTTGAGCTTACGCCCTACGGCGAAGTGGTTATAGATGAGCACGGACAGACATCAGAGCCCGGTATTTTTGCCTGTGGCGACGTCACTACAGTGCCGTATAAGCAAATTGTGATATCGATGGGTGAGGGCGCTAAGGCGTCCTTGTCAGCTGCCGATTATTTATTAAAACTGACTGCTTAAGTGATGGGTTAAAAATGTCAGCTGTTTATCGATACATAGCTGATTAACCTTGCCATTATCATAGCAATCAAAATGATCGCCGTTAAATTGCCATAATTCACAGTGGGTTATTTTCGCGGCCGTCGCTTCTACATCGGCCATAAGAATACCTTTGTCTTGGTCGCCGTAAGCCATGAATACGGGGCAGTTGATTTGCTCAGCCGTATCAATTGGATTGTAATTACCGGCTGTTAGTAAGCTACTGGCGGGAATAGCATTTTGCCAATTAAGCGTATCATCGACGATATTTAAATAAGCATATTTCCAGCCCGGGTAACTTAGGCCGCAGGCACCATCGTGCTCGTCACCGACAATGGCAATCCGATGCCGTGCGCCAATAATCGAGACTAACTTATCGACAAAGGCGTGCATAACGGTTGCCAATAGTTTCCTTTTATTTACTCCTTGCATCGCTGAACGACTGCTGCAATGCGGCACCTGAGCAATAACGGCATTGACACTATTGACCTTTGCTGCGGCGCTTAATACATGTCCACCCGAAAGCGATGAGCCCCATAAAATGATCGTGTTTGGCACGGAATCGAGTAAGGTAGCAAAATCGATAGCGGCAAGCCAGTCGTCTAATTGTTCGCTTGGATTAATATACTGTCGCGGTAGCCCCTCGCTATCACCAAAGCCACGGTAGTTAAATGCCAAGACAGCGTAACCGGCTTTTTGAAACGCAGTGATAGCTGATGAATTACCAAATTGCCACAATGCGCCAAAACCCGGCGCACAGATCACGGTCGCAGCAGGTGTTTCCTGAGGCATAAATAAAGCGGCCTCGCATTGAAGCCCTTTGCTATTAAATCTCAGTTTGCGATAGTTTGACATAGCAATAGCAACTCCTAGCGAGTTCTTATTGTGATTGATTGTGTGAGGGAGCTTGATAAGCCAGTAGCCTTGGTTAGAAAATTCTAGGCGCTTACCAGCCTTTGTTTTTGTTGCTCGGCAATTTTTCTTTTTGTTTCTTCGATATCGGCATTGGTTCGCTGTTTAGTAATGCCTGGAATCCCCTCGCGCAGTAATTTTGAAATGCCAGTACGTGGCAATGCTTCACTAAGATAAAATCCTTGAATTGAATCACAGCCTAGTTCTTGCAGGGTCGTTAAGTGCGCTTTGCTTTCTACGCCTTCAGCGACCACACGCATATGCAATGCATGTGCAACATCAATAATCGCTTTAGCAATGGCTTTATCCGCAGGATTGTCCGAAAGATCGGAAATAAACATTTGATCAATTTTAAGAATATCGACTGGCACGCGCTTCAGCAGTTTGAAAGTTGAGTAGCCGGTACCAAAATCATCAATGGCAACTTCAATGCCCATGTCTCTCAAGCTGGCCAAGGTTGCGGCAGTTTTATCCAGCGCATCGATGAGTAATGATTCAGTGAGTTCGACAATTAACTGATTAGCAGGGAAGCCAGTGCGCTTTAAGATGCGTTTTATCTGCGCCAACATGTCTTGGCGAATTAATTGCTTGGCTGACAAATTGATCGCTATTTTGACGCCAGGAATGCCTTCTTCCATCCACTTTGTGCCGTGCCGGCAAGCAGTTTCCAATACCATTTCGCCGACATCTGAGATGAGGCCGGCGTTTTCAGCAATCGGAATAAATTCATTAGGTGAAATCCAGCCCAATGTATCGTGCTTCCAACGGACCAGCGCTTCTATCGCCGTCACATGGCCAGTGGCCAAATCCATTTTCGGTTGATAGTGGACGGTCAGGTCTTTACGAGCAATGGCATGGCGTAATTCTATTTCGAGGTTCAGGTGCCTCAGCGAGGCATTATTGGCATTGTTGCGAGTAAAGAACTTGACGCTATCGCCACCGACTGTTTTAGCCTGCTGTAATGCCGTAATAGCCTGGTGTAACAAGGCCTGCTCGTTATCGGCTTTATTCGGATATACGCTAATGCCAATACTGGCCGTAGTAATTAACTCCTGCTGTTCTATAAAAACAGGTTTATTAATCACGTTGAGTAAGCGGTTGCCAAGTTGGCGTAATTGTGAAGCGTTATCGACCCCTTCAATGAGAACGGCATATTCGTCAGAGCCAAGATGCATGAGTTGATGATCGCCCTGCAGGGCGTGATTCAAACGGTCAGTGGTAATGTCGAGAAATTGCTGACCAAACTCTGGGCCTAGTGTGGCTGTAATCGTATTAAAGCGATCAAGGTCGATAAAAAGTAGCGCCAGTGGATTTTTGCGGAGTCGGGACCGTGCGATTGCAAGTTGCAATCGCTGTTTAATGTCAATGCGGCCCGCTAATATTTTAGCATTTTCAAAAGCTGCTGCACCGTAAAAGCTGTCGGTGCTCAAGAGCTACTTTCTTGCATGGCGATAAACCTCTGCTAGATTAATCGCTATTAAATGATGACCTAGAACAATGTGCAAGTGAATAACCCGTTAAAAAACAATAATTACCAACTATTTTTTAAAAAAGTTAGCATGTCAATAAATCAGTCTGTATATTGCAGGCTGGCTTACTTATCATGTAAAAAATTAAAAGACATATTGAATTATGGATGTCTCTACAATTCTTGATCCTCTAAACGGTCCTCAACGTGAGGCGGTTTCCTGCGATAAAAAAAGTGTGTTAGTACTTGCTGGCGCGGGAAGCGGTAAGACCAGAGTGTTGGTACATCGAATCGCCTGGCTATTACTGGTTAAGCAGGTCTCGCCAGCATCTATTATGGCGGTTACTTTTACCAACAAAGCGGCGAAAGAAATGCGTGGCAGAATCAGTGAGCTATTGCAGATAACCCCTCAGGGTATGTGGGTTGGCACTTTTCACGGCTTAGCGCATCGTTTATTGAAAAGTCACTGGCAAGATGCAGGCCTTACAGAGAATTTTCAGATTCTTGACAGCGAAGACCAACTGCGGATGGTAAAACGTCTAATAAAAGAGCACGATTTAGATGAAAGCCGTTTTGCGCCAAAGTCGCTACAGTGGTATATCAACGGCCATAAGGATGAGGGTCGACGAGCCAAGCATGTCGATCATCATAACGATGCTTATGAAAAGACCATGGTCCAGCTTTACTTGGCTTATGAGCAGGCATGCAATCGCTCGGGGCAGGTCGATTTTGGTGAGCTGTTATTACGTGCCCATGAACTGTGGCTCAATAAACCAGCGATATTAAATCATTATCAGCAACGCTTTCAGCACTTGTTGGTTGATGAATTCCAAGACACCAATACGATTCAATATGCTTGGCTTCGCGTTTTAGCCGGAAATAACAATAACATCACGGTAGTGGGTGATGATGATCAGTCTATTTACGGATGGCGTGGTGCCAAGATTGAAAATATCCAGCAATTCAGTGATGATTTTGCCGCTACTGAAGTCATCAAATTAGAGCAAAATTATCGTTCAACCGGCTGTATTTTGGATGCTGCCAATTCGGTTATCGCGAATAATCCGGCCCGCTTGGGCAAAAACTTGTGGACAGATGATGAGGAAGGTGAGCCGATCGCCCTCTACGCGGGCTTTAATGAGCAGGATGAGGCGCGGTTTGTTGTCGAGCGTATTGAGCACCATGTTAGTGATGACTTACTTCTCTCTGAGCAGGCTATATTATACCGTTCTAATGCACAGTCACGAGTTTTAGAGGAAGAGTTAATTCGCTCGGGCATTGCCTATCGTATTTACGGTGGGCAACGATTTTACGACCGCTTAGAGATTAAAAACGTGGTGGCCTATCTTCGATTGGCTTATGGGCACGATGATGATGCCGCGTTCGAGCGAGTGATTAACACACCGACACGCGGCATTGGTAATAAGACCGTCGAGACCATCCGGCTTCGCGCACGCACGGACAACACCTCACTGTGGCGAGCCTGCGAAGCCTTGCTGGCTGAGAGCGGTTTAACCCGTCGTGCACTGACGGCCGTGCAAGGATTTATGGCATTAATTGATGACTGTGATGAAGCCTGCCAGCGGTTGTCACTCGAAGCTGCGGCTGAGTACGTACTTGAGGCCAGTGACCTTTTGGCTTTTCATGGTAAAGAAAGTGGTGAGAAAGGCCGAGCCCGAGTAGAGAATTTGCAAGAGTTATTAAATGCTACGCGACAATTTGAACCGGATACTGATGAGCCCTCCCCTTTAAGGGCCTTTTTAGACACGGCGGCATTGGATGCTGGTGATCAGCAAGCCGATGAGTATACTGATGCGGTTCAGTTAATGACGCTCCATTCAGCCAAGGGTTTAGAGTTTCCGGTGGTTTATTTAGCCGGTGTCGAAGAAAATCTGTTCCCGCATAAAATGTCATTGGAAGAGCCTGGCCGCTTAGAGGAGGAGCGTCGTCTCTGTTATGTGGGTATTACCCGCGCCATGAGTCGACTTTATCTGAGCTATGCCGAAACGCGACGCTGGTACGGTCAAGAGTCGTACAATACGGTATCGCGGTTTGTTCGTGAAATACCGGCTAAGTGTTTAAAAGAAGTCAGAATCAATGCCAATATTAGCCGGCCGCTCAGTGCTAAGATAAGTCACGCCAGCGATGGTCATGATACTGGTTTGTTGTTAGGTCAGCGCGTTATGCACAGTGTATTTGGGCAGGGCTTAGTATTAAATATCGAAGGCCAGGGCAGCAATGCACGGATACAAGTTAATTTTGATGATGAAGGCAGTAAATGGTTAGTGGCGGCCTATGCCAATTTAGAAGCCGTTTAGTGCCGTATAAACCTACAAGAGATAACGGTATGCAGATTATAAAATCTTACTTTTTAATTGTTGTTGCGCTAAGTTTAATCGCTTGCCAAGCGGAGAATGCTGCCGATTCATCGGGTGCTTCGCGAGTCGAGCAGCAAACGTTTAAATGGAAGCTAGTCACTACATGGCCAAAGAATTTTCCCGGCTTAGGAGTTGCTCCTGAGAATTTCGCTGCGTTAGTTGAGCGAATGTCGAGCGGCCGTTTAATGATAAAAGTTTATTCCGCTGGAGAGATCGTGCCCGCCCTAGAGGTCTTTAGCGCTGTATCGAGTGGTACGGCAGAAATTGGTCATGGTGCGGCTTATTACTGGAAGGGTAAAATACCCGCCGCGCCACTCTTTACTTCGGTGCCGTTTGGTTTAAATGCGCAAGAAATGAATGGTTGGCTGCATTATGGCGGCGGTTTAGCTTTATGGCGAGAGCTCTATGCGCCGTTTAATTTGATCCCGATGGCGGCCGGCAATACAGGCATTCAAATGGGCGGCTGGTATAATAAAGAACTGCGTACTATTGATGACTTTAAAGGCTTACGCATGCGAATTCCTGGTTTAGGTGGCGAAGTCTTTACCCGCGCCGGTGGCACGGCAGTGAACTTACCGGGCGGTGAAATTTACACCTCAATGCAAACCGGTGTTATCGATGCCGCTGAGTGGGTTGCGCCTTACAATGATCTTGCCTTTGGGTTTCAAAACGTTGCTCAATATTATTACTACCCTGGCTGGCAAGAGCCAGGGCCGAGTATTGAATTGATTATTAACCAGCAAGCCTATGATAGTTTGCCGGATGACCTGACAGCTATTGTTGAGACGGCGGCTAGAGCGATTAACCAAGATATGCTCGATGAATACACTTCAAGGAACAATACCGCCTTACTTGAATTGGCCAAGCAGGGGGTTGAAATTCGACCCTATCCAGATGAGATTATTGCTGTTCTACGACAGATATCTGCAGAGGTGTTAGCGGAGAATGCGGCAAGGGATCCCATGTTTGATAAAATTTATCGCTCTTATGATGCTTATCGCAAAAATGTCACGGCCTACCATGAAATCAGCGAGCATGCGTATTTTAAGATTCGTCAAACCAGCAGCGACATCGTAGGCCATGATTAGTGAGTCAGCGGTAGCCTCTGATGCTGTTACTATTGAGCGAGGTTTAAGTCGCTGTGCCAGCGACTTAAAAGACTATGTAGAAAAGCGCTACCAACAAAGCTGCGCTCAATAGGCGAACGACTGTTTAGCTTACTGCTCGTGTTCGGCCGTTATTATCAATGGCGACAAAGACAAATAAACCTTCAGTGACCTTGATTTTTTCGCCCGAAATACCTTTATCGATCCACACTTCGACGATTACCTGAATAGAGCTACGACCAACATTGACGACTTCGGTATAACAGCCAACAATAGCGCCGACATGTACCGGAACTAAAAAATTCATATTATCAATGGCAACAGTGGCGACTCGACCGCCAGCGACTTTGCCAGCGGCAACGGCCGCGGCTATATCCATTTGCGATAACAGCCAGCCGCCAAATATATCACCGCTGGCGTTAGTATCCTTTGGCATTGCAATGGTTTGAAGTGACATTTCACCGTTAGGGGATGGGTTGTCATCGATGCTGTCCATGTTCTAAAGGCCTCTGAATTAAATGAAAGGCTTACATAGTAACCCGAAAGATCGTTTAGTGGAGCAGAGAAGGACTAAAAAACCCTTAATTGTAAATTTGTTCCGGTAACCAAGTCACAATTTGAGGCCATTGCGCGATCAAACATAACACTAAAAGCTGAATAAAAATAAATGGTAGAACGCCGCGATACATGGTGGCGGTTGCAATAGACGAGGGAGCGACACCGCGCAGATAGAATAATGCAAAGCCAAACGGCGGGGTCAAGAAAGACGTCTGTAAGTTAATGGCTATCATGATGCCGAGCCAGATTGGATCGAAGCCAAGTATCAATAAAATAGGAGCTACAATCGGCACGACCACAAAAGTAATTTCAATAAAATCAAGAATGAAGCCGAGTAAAAAAATAACTAGCATCACGACTAGCATGGCCGCCAACTTACCGCCAGGCATATTAAGAAATAACGATTGAACGAGCTCATCACCACCGTAGCCTCTAAAAACTAAAGAGAATAAAGTAGCCCCAATTAAAATCATAAACACCATGCAAGTGATTTTCAGTGTTTCTCGAACCACTTCGGTCAGTTGTGCCACTGAAAGTTGATGCTTTAATAATGCGATGATAGTTGCGCCACAAGCGCCAACTGCTGCTGCCTCAGTAGGCGTTGCAGCGCCAGATAAAATCGAGCCGAGAACAAGAAAAATCAGCGCCAATGGCGGCATTAAGCCAGCCAAAACCTGACAACCACTGACCGACTTGCTGTCTTGATCAGCGGCGGGGGCGAGCGAGGGTGAAAGTCGCGTAATAGAAAATATATACAGCAGGTAAAGTGATACTAGTAATAGGCCCGGTAATAATGCGCCAACAAATAGATCGCCGACAGAAACGGTTTTAGGGCTGAAGATACCTTGATTCAATTGTGCTTGTTGATAAGCGCTCGATAGAATATCACCCAATAAAACTAAGGCGATAGAAGGGGGAATAATTTGACCTAATGTACCTGTCGCACAAATAGTGCCAGTTGCCAGCGCCGGGTCGTATTGCTGTTTTAGCATCGTTGGTAGGGACATTAGCCCCATAGTTACTACCGTTGCGCCGACGATACCTGTACTGGCGGCGAGTAACATCCCGACGATAATTACTGAGTAAGCAAGACCGCCCTGACGCCGACCAAACAATAAAGCCATGTTAGTCAATAGATCCTCAGCAAGGCGAGATTTCTCTAACATGACACCCATAAAAATAAATAGCGGGACTGCAATTAAAGTGACGTTCGTCATCGTACCAAAAATACGGCTAGGGAAAGCACCTAAAAAATTAGCATCAAAAACACCAAACAAAGCGCCAAATCCTGCAAATAACAGTGCTGTTCCGGCTAATGAAAATGCCACTGGATAGCCTAAGAGTAACACTAGGCAAATGACGAAAAACATGATTAGAGGCATCAATTCAATCATGATAGGCGCCAATATCGCGGCCAGTTAAGGTCAGTATTGATCGCCCGAGCTCGGCCAGCGCTTGGACAAATAAGCTCACGGCCAATAGAGGAATCAAGGTTTTAAGTAAGTAGACAGCCGCTAAGCCACCGCTGTCGGCGGATCGCTCTTTTATGGCCCAGGCCTGAACCACATAGTCATAACTGGTCCATAACATAAACAGACAAACGGGCATTAAAAATAAAACACTGCCAACCGCATTAACTAATGCTTGCTGTTTAACGCTCATGCTGCGATATAGCACATCGACGCGGACATGACGATCGACTTGTAAAGTAAAGGCAGCACCGAGCATAAAGCATATAGCATGCAGGTAGGTAACCGACTCTTGCAGGGCAATAGAGCCCCAGCTGAAACCGTAACGTAACAGCACCACTAAGCCTTGCATCAATACCAGCAAAATTAACAGCCAAGCCACGATATGGCCTACACGTTGGGTAAATGTATCAAGGTTATTTAAAGTTTGTCGTAAACTATTCAATCGTCAGTCACTTTTTATTTTGAATTAACAGCGGCTGTTTAAAGCGGTCAATCGTTGATTAATAGCGGCTCGGTTTTTGTTGCTAGTACTCAATGCTTGGCGTAAATAACGCTTTTCTGCAGGGCAGTTCTGTTTTTGCTGAGCAATCTCTGCGAGCGTCAAAAAAGCGATTTGACTAGGCGCTAATTTAACGCTGGCTAACAGGTCTTGTTCTGCCAAGTCATAGGCATTTAAATCGAATTGCAGTATACCGCGACGAAGCAAAGGTGAGTAGTAATGCTGATTCAATGCTACGGCTTTATTTAATGAGATCAATGCTGCCGATGTTTGATCGAGTTTTATTTGGGCGGCGCCTTTGACTTCATAAAACTCACTTTCCAGAGGCTCAATAGCAATAGCTTGAACAGCCAGTTTAATAGCTTGGCGATATTTTTTATCGTTGATAGCGGACTTAGCTTGGTCGGATAGCGAATACGCCGGCTGTCTTTTACGAAGTAGCGTCAGCTCTTGACGATAGCGCTCTTCACCACGCTCGCCATTATGCGGGAGTGTTAAGCTGGTTTGTTGATTCGCATTAACACGCTCTTGAGAGGGTGGATGAGAAGCGAATAACTGACTAAAACTGTCTGCTTTTGCGTCTTTAGATAGCTCGACAAAGGTTTTTTGCAGGCTGATGGCTGCACGAGGGTCATAGCCCGCGGCAGACATATATTTCATACCATAAAGGTCCGCTTCTAATTCTCTGCTACGGCTATAACGGGTTTGGCCGTAAAGTCCGCCATAGGCGATACCCTGCTGGATGGTTTGATGGTTATAGCCTGCATTCGATAGTATTTCAGACGCTAGGACTTGGCCAAGCGATATGATTGACCCTAGCTCTTGGCTTTGAGCGCTGTGCCGTGCATCAGCGTGGACAATCTCATGGGCTAAAACCGCAGCTAACTCTGCTTCGTTATTAAGTGCTAATAATAAACCTCTATTGATGGCAATCTTACCGCCAGGTAATGCCCAAGCATTGGGGCTAGAATCATTGAGAACGACAAAATCATAAGGCAAGCTTGAGCGACGGCTATGGGGGATAATTCTTTGGCCGACTGATTTAACATACAAGGTCAAATTGGGATCAATAAGATAGGGGCCGCCACCTGCCTGTTGCTGCAAGCCATAATACTGTTGACCAGTTTTTCGCTCCCATTGCTCATCGATCCAGCTTAATTCTTGTTCGCCGGTGACAGGATTGACAGAACAGCCAGCACTTAAAAACAAAACGGCAATGAAAAAGCTTAGCAATAGCTTAAACGGTTTTATCATCGTGAGTTCAGCTCCCAGTTCGCTAAAATAATCAAACTAATAGCGATCTTTGGTTTTAACAGAGGAAGATTGCTAATAGTTGGTTATGGCCTTTGCCAAATGTCTGCGCTAATGGTAATTTATGAACCATAGCATAAGCTAAAGTGGTTTTATTTACATCTTATTCGACGATCAAAGGCTCTCTTTATGTTGTTAGTTATTTCACCCGCTAAAACACTTGATTTTGACACACCGGCCAACACTGCTATAGCAAGTAAGCCAACGATGCTAAAAGATTCTGCCATGCTGATTGACCGTATGCGTGAGTTCGCGCCAGACGATTTGGTTAGCCTAATGGGAGTAAGTCAAAAAATAGCCGAGTTAAATGCTCAGCGATTTATAAATTGGCAAATGCCTTTCACTAAAAAAAATGCCAAACAGGCGCTATTGGCATTTAAGGGCGATGTTTATACTGGCTTAAATGCTGAAACCTTTACGGAAGATGATTTTGATTTTGCTCAACAGCATTTAAGAATCTTAAGCGGGCTTTATGGTTTGCTCAGACCGCTGGATTTAATTCAGCCTTATCGTCTTGAGATGGGCACGAAGTTGACCAATGATAAAGGTAAAAATTTATATGAATTCTGGGATAAAAAGCCCACCCAAGCGCTGAACAAACAATTAACCAGCCTCGATTCTAGTACTGTTATCAATCTAGCTTCGAACGAATATTTTAACGCGATTGATAAATTAGGATTAAAAGCAAATATTATTACACCTGTTTTCAAAGATTATAAAAATGGCAAATATAAAATAATAAGCTTTTATGCGAAAAAAGCTCGCGGACTAATGAGCTCCTATATTATAAAAAACAAGTTGCAAGAGCCGTCACAAATTAAAGAATTCAATGTCGATGGCTATTACTTTGAGCCGCAAGGATCGACGGAAAATGAATGGTTGTTTTTACGTGATGCAGATACAGCCTAGCGGTTGTCAAGGACGGTATTGTGAAGCGCTATTCGCCGGCCTGTGATAAAAATAAACAAGCGATTTTAAATGCGCTTAAGCCATTCCTAGAAGAACGAATTAACAATAAGCCATGCCGCCTATTAGAGATAGGCAGTGGCACCGGCCAGCACGCGGTTTTTTTTGCTGAGCATTTGCCTCATGTAGAATGGCAGCCGAGTGATGTACATGGGCAGCTGGCTAGCATTGACGCTTGGCAAAAAGAAGCAAAACTGGCTAACTTACTGCCGCCGATAAGTTTAAATATTGATGCCAATAGCTGGTCGGTCAAAACGATGCACCATATTTTCACTGCAAATATCGCACATATTATTTCAATCGAACAGTTGCAGCGCTTATTTAGAGGCGCTGCAAAATATTTGCCAAGCAGCGGATATTTTTTTATTTATGGGCCGTTTAATTATGACGGACAGTTCACCAGCGATAGCAATGCTGCATTCGATCTTTGGCTAAAAAATCGAGATAGCCAGTCGGGTATTCGCGATATCGAAATATTAAGTTCCCTCGCAAATCAGAATTCGCAATTTAATTTAGTAGAAGACATTGCAATGCCAGCAAATAATCGCTTGTTGGTTTTTAAAAAAAACTGATATGATTAAACTCCCTACAGAATTTTTAATGCTGAATTTTATAATCGGCGAGTCTTGGTGGATGGCAGTGAAATGCAAGATAAAGACAACTTTTTAAATAACCAGCTGTTAATTGCCACACCTGCTTTGGATCAAGGCATGTTTAAAGCCAGCGTGACTTATATTTGTCAACATGATGAAGGTGGCGCTATGGGCGTTATCATTAATCGACCGTCCGATTTGAAAATAGATGAACTGTTGACAGACAGTTACAGCGATGAGTCATTGTTAGCAACACAGCCGGTAATGGTTGGTGGTCCTATTGATTTAGAGCGAGGTTTTATTTTACATCAAAATCTAGCTGACGATCAGCGTTGGCGGTCGACGTTACAAGTAAGCGAGCATATTGCGCTGACCTCCTCAAAAGACATATTGACCGCTTTAGACTCTGGCTCGGGGCCTCGTCAATTTATGTTTGTTTTAGGCTACGCTGGTTGGGCACCAGGACAATTAGAGCAGGAGTTACAAGAAAATACTTGGTTGATATCACCTGCTAATACAGACATTATTTTTTCAACCCCCTTTCACTTGCGCGCAAACGCAGCCGCTAATTTAATTGGCGTTGATTTTTCTGCACTCGCCACAACTGTGGGCCATGCTTAATGCCCGATGTTGACGAGGTAAGTTCAGCGGGTAGCAATCATAGAGTTTGTGCATTTGATTTCGGTTTAAAACATATTGGCGTCGCCGTCGGTCAAAGCTTGCTGCGCACCGCTGAGCCCATTGCAGTGATTAAGGCGAAACAGGGTAGCCCCAGTTGGAATGAAATTGGACAATTACTGGAGCAGTGGCGGCCTGATTTTTTGTTGGTCGGCCTGCCCCTGAATATGGACGGCTCAGAAAGCGAGATGTCAACGCGAGCAAGAAAATTTGCTAAGCGATTGCATGGCCGCTATGGCTTAAAGGTCGAGTTTTGCGATGAGCGATTATCAAGCTTTGAGGCAAAATCAATTAGGCATGAGCGACAGGATGATAGAAGGCAGGCACTAACGGTTGACGCAGAGGCCGCCCAGCTAATCTTAGAAAGTTGGTTTAATCGCGAATAGTATAAGGTCTTAAAACGGTACTTAGCTAATTGAAATCATCGGCTTGTCTGACCTTCTCGCGGGCATGATGGACACTAATAATATGATCAATAATTAATGCTTTTAAGCATTGATCCATTGTCTGCATGCCTTGCTTGCTACCAGTTTGAATTGCCGAGAACATCTGAGCTACTTTATCTTCTCGGATTAAATTTCTGATCGCTGGGGTCGCCAGCATAATTTCATGAGTGGCAACCCTGCCGCCATTGGCACCAAGCTAGATGATAAGTGTAAATCTGACGCATTTAATGTGAGTGAATCATTCAGTAATTCAAAAATTGACATAAATTAGTCCCATCCTCACCTTTTATGACTATTGAGCCCACGCTATTCACGGTAAAATAAAGTAAAAAGTTGTATGGAATACCTATAGCTTCAACCGCTGGCTAGGCTCAATCGTTGGATTTACCCAAAAATGATACCGATCGAACACAATATTGCTGTGACGCTTGCACGAATCAATCGCGCGGCGGATAGTTATGACCGAAAAAGATCGACTATTTCACTGTTAGCGGTTAGTAAAAAACAAACGGTGGAGGCGATACAGGCCGCTGTGGCGGCGGGTTTAATTGATTTTGGCGAAAATTACCTACAAGAAGCTGAGCAGAAAATTCAACAACTGCACGCGCTCAATTTAAGCTGGCACTATATTGGCGGCATTCAGTCCAATAAAACCCAAACGATTGCACGATTGTTTAGTTGGGTGCACAGTGTTGATCGGATTAAGCTGGCCAGGCGACTAAGCGATCAACGACCGGCGGACATGCCACCGTTGAACATCTGCTTGCAAGTCAATATTGATAATGAAGAGGCTAAATCTGGTTTTGATGTCGACCATATTGCTGCCGCAGTTACTGAAATTAATAGCTTGCCTCGATTACAATTGAGAGGCTTAATGGCTATACCGGCGCAGTCAGATAATGTAGCTAAGCAGCGGGATAGCTTTTCTCGTATGCGTACATTGTACGACTCAGTAAAAGACGCTATAGACTCAAAGAATGATAAGGCATCATTCGATACCTTATCGATGGGTATGTCAGCCGACTTAGAGCCGGCCATTGCCGAAGGTGCAACCATTGTTAGAGTTGGCACCGATATTTTTGGTCCTAGAGACAGGTCAGTATAAAAATTAAAGATCACTGTGAAATAACCATTTTAAATCAGCAAACAGAGGCTAGAATGAGCGACAAAGAATACCAAAAACTTGCTTTTATTGGCGCAGGTAATATGGCGAGAAGTTTAATCGGTGGCTTGTTAAATCGTGGTTATCCTGCTCAGAAGCTGGCCTGCAGTGACCCTAGCGAAGCCTGCTTAACAGCGGCTCAAAAACTTGGCCCGATTACGACGACGCACTCAAATCTCGATATTATTGCTGATGCTGATTTAGTTATTTTGGCAGTAAAGCCACAAGTTTTAAAAGATGTATTACAACCTTTAAGCAGCTTATTAAAGCAGGGCCGACCGTTGTTAGTCTCAATTGCGGCGGGAATTAACTCGGCTAGCTTGCAGCAATGGGCAGGTGATGAAGTTCCTATCGTACGGTGTATGCCAAATACACCTGCGTTGTTACAAGAAGGCGCAAGTGCGCTTTATGCTACCGATCAAGTGTCCGATGCACAGCGAAGTTTAGCAGAAACTGTGCTGTCTGCTGTTGGGATTGTTGCATGGGTTGAGGCAGAACCTACCTTAGATGTAGTAACGGCTTTATCGGGCAGTGGTCCAGCCTATTTCTTTTTATTTATGGAGGCCATGCAAGCGGTTGGTGAACAGCTAGGATTAGACGCTGAAACAGCGCAACGTCTAACGCAGCAAACGGCATTAGGTGCGGCTCGAATGGCGGTTGAGTCTGACGATGATGTGGCCGAGTTACGGCGTAAAGTCACTTCACCTAACGGCACGACCGAGGCGGCAATTCAATCGTTTGAGAACAGTCAGTTAAGAGAAACCGTTGAGCTGGCATTAACCGCTGCATTTTTACGCTCGCAAGATCTTGCAAAAGAGCTTGCCTAGCAGCATTTATTCTTTATTTTTTTAAAAGTTCTAACTTTAAAGAGAGCAGGTAATGATTAAGGAAATAATGGAATTCTTAGTTTCAACCGCCTTTGAATTTTTTACCATTTTGATTTTATTAAGAGTAATGATGCAGTTAGCAAGGGTCGATTTTTATAATCCGATTTCACAATTCATTATTACTGTGACGAATCCTCCACTTAAGCCATTGCGCCGCTTGATTCCCGGCTTGTGGGGTATTGATTTTCCTGCTTTGCTACTTGCCATAGTCATTCAAACTTTAGATCAAGTTTTGTTGGTGGTGTTCAAGGGAGCGCTGGCTTTTAATTTCATGCTGTATGTTACTTATGGTTTTTTTGGGGTGCTAGATATAGCTTTGCAATTAATGAAGTTGGCTGTATTAGCTCAAATAGTGATTAGCTGGGTGGCTCCCAATTCCTACCATCCAATAGTGATTTTAATTCGCCAGCTTGGCGATCCCATTATGGCGCCATTAAGACGCTTGATTCCACCTGTTGGTGGCTTAGACTTCTCGCCTATGATTGCAATTCTATTCATTCATATCCTTCAAAAGATTATTTTGCCTAATATGCAGTATAGCCTCGTTTAGTTATCACTATTGACGTTAGATTGCAAAAATATTAGCTATAGCGGTAGTCTTTTACGTTAGGCTTATCGTTAACGCTGAGGTTTCCGTACGGCGATAAAAAAACTAGGACATACACTATGTATTATGGATGGCTGATCGTTGCAGGGGCGTTTATAGCTCAGTTTTTTGTTACTGGGTTTTATACTTATGGGTTTCCTGTCTTAGCAAAAGTGGTAAAAAAAGAATTTAATGTATCTGCTGCCGATGTAATGGAGGCTACCCTTTATACCGTTTTACTTGGGTTGATTGTCGCTCCAATTGTTGGCTATCTTGCAGATAAATGGTCCGCCCGTAAATTAGTTTGTATAGGATCTATTTGTTTAGGTGCCGGCCTGATTTTTTTATCTGAAGCAAAGAATATCTTTGAGTTTGTAGTCATATTTGCAATATTTCTTTGTCTAGCTAATAACTTACTTGGGCCTGCAACTAGCTCGACTCTTGTTTCAAGATGGTTTTCCACTAGTCGAGGCAAAGCTTTAGGGGTAGCAGCTATAGGCACATCAATTGGCGGGATTTTAATACCCCTTTATATTGCATGGGGGATAGGTCCTTCTGACGACTGGAGAAAAATGCTTTTCGATCTTGGCGTATTCATTCTCGTTTTTTTACCTATATTCCTTTATTTTGTTTTAAGAGATTATCCATCGGACCTTGGTTTAGTCGGCGAGCCACAAGCTGCAGAGAGCTTAGAAATTAATGAAAACCAAATAAATGATCCTGATTTGACCATAAAAGATATTTTATGCTCTAAGCCCTTTTGGCTGTTAGGTGTAACTTTAGGACTACTTTTTTCTAGTCAGTCGGCTGTTCTTGCAAATATTGGCATTCACTTTGACAATATTAACATGGGCGATCAAGCTAAAAATTTCATAATGACGCTAGCGGTGATGGGATTTCTGGGCAAGCTAGCCTTTGGCTATGCGGCGGATCGTATTAATCTTAAAGTTGGACTATCTATAGCGATAGTGCTAGCAATGTGTGGAGTTTTAATCCTCGCAAGCCAATCACCATCTATTCCTATAAAAAGTGCGGCTATTTTTCTTGGTTTGGCCACCGGAGGCATGTTGCCAGTATGGGGGGCAATGATCGCAGCTATATTTGGCGTGAAAAGTTACGGCCGAGTGATGGGCGCCATGTCACCATTAATCGCTCTTCTGGTTATGCCGGGACCAATTTTATGTGGGTGGTTATTTGACATATACGGTAATTACTCGAATAGCTTTTACTTATTTACTAGTGTTTTAGGCGCCTCCCTTTTGATTCTTTTTTTACTAAAAGTTGAGAGGATAAGCTGAGATTTTTCAACTTGCATTAGAAATTGTTTGGAATGCCATTATTACATCCTCAGGTGCTTGTACTAGCTCAACTAAGACCCCTTCAGAGCCAATAGGAAAATCTTCGCTGCCTTTCGGATGGATAAAGCACACATCGTAACCTGCTGCGCCAGCGCGTATACCGCCAGGAGTAAATCTAACTCCCTGCTCTGTGAGCCAAGTCACGGCTGCTGTTAAGTCATCGACCCATAAGCCCACATGATTTAAGGCGGGCTCATGAACCTTAGGCTTATTATCGGGATTGAGTGGCTGCATTAAATCAACTTCGACTTTAAACGGACCATGACCTGCTTGACAAATGTCTTCATCAACATTTTCTTTTTCGCTAATATAAGTGCTTTGATAGCTGAGGCCTAAAATATCGACCCAAAAATGGCGAAGCTTATTTTTATTTAAGCCACCAACGGCTATTTGTTGGATCCCAAGAACTGAAAAAGGCCTGTTGATTGACACGGTAGAGCTCCTGTAAAACATTTGAGTGAGCAGATTGCCATGACCGAGCTATTCTCGCAATTACTTTACGTTCAGCTGCGGAATATTGTTGGAAAAATAAATAAAGATTTAGTTAATACAATGGCTACGAAGACCCACGTAATCGTAAAATACAGCTAATGTAAACTTTAAAGAGAAAATTGAAGATATGACCGATGAAATGATGATAGGAACGGGTATTGCCAAGAGCAAGGTAGTCGAGCCGCTAGAGCAGAACTGGCATGCTGAGTTTGATGTGTTGGTGATTGGCTTGGGCGCTGCGGGGGCGAGTGCAGCTATTGAGGCGGCCTCACAAGGCGCTAAAGTTGCCATTATCGATCGCTTTAATGGCGGCGGCTCTACTGCGTTGAGTGGCAGCGTGTATTACGCGGGTGGCGGCACTGCGCTGCAGCAAAAACTGAACGTTAAAGACGACGCAGATAACATGTACCGTTATTTAAAGCATGAAGTAGACGCTGTTGTCAGTGATCAAACTTTACAGCGATTCTGCCAGCAAAGCGTTGATAACTTTGACTGGATACAACAGCAAGGCGTTCGTTACAGCGGTGATGTGTTTACTATAAAAACCACCCATCCACGACCCGAGTACAGCCTTTATTATTCAGGCAATGAATTACTGTCCAGTACGATAGAACAAACTCAAACTTACTCGGCGCCAAGAGGTCACGTTGCGGATGGAAATGCTAAGGCAACTGGTTTAGGCGCAGGATTTTTCAAAAATTTAGGTCGCTCAGCACGACGATTAGCGGCAAAATTTTATCAACAAAGTCGTGTCAGTCGCTTATTGCTTAATGACCAAGGCCGTGTTATCGGAGTTGAGATCAAACAACTTTACTCGTGGACCTTAAGCGGTTTATTGCATCGTTTGGCGAACAAATTAGCGAACAGTACGCATATGGCCAGCCCGAAATTATCATCAAAGTGTCGAGGGTGGATCAATCGGCTTGAACAAAGAGCGGTTAGTCGCTCTATCAGAGCGAACAAGGGTGTCATTTTATCCAGTGGCGGCTTTATATTTAATCGCAATATGGTGCGAGAACATTTGCCAGAATTTTTACCTGCCAGAATGCTAGGCCAGGCTGGCGACAATGGCGCAGGTATAGCGCTGGGCGTCAGTGCGGGTGGCGCAATGAAAGAAATGCACAGTGCTTCAGCTTGGCGCTTTATAAATCCACCAAAAACTTGGCCGCGAGGTATGGTTGTCAATTTATCAGGCCAGCGTTACTGTGATGAAGCTTCCTATGGTGCAGTGATTGGGACACGTATGTATCGCAACAACTTAGCCCAAGGCATGCTAATTATAGACAGCGAACTTTACAACAACAGTACTGAGTTTTTATCAAGAGATGCTCGATCGTTAATTTCTATGGTTGTTAAACAACAGCTTAAGACGGCTTACCGAGCCGACACAATTGAGGAACTCGCCGAATTAACAGGCATTGATAGCGGTAATTTACTGGCAACGCTTGAACAATATAATGCCTGTGCTCGAGGCGAACAACAGGATCACTTCAAAAAATCACTTGCCGATATGTCAGTTATTGCCAAGCCACCGTTTTATGCTATTGACTTAGCTGCAGGTGGATCGCCAGCGTTATCGTTGGGCGGCTTAGTGGTTGATGAGAGCAGTGGCCAAGTAAAAACCTCAGAAGGCAATGGTATTGAAGGCCTATATGCAGCAGGAAGAACAGCTGTGGGTATAGCTTCAAATAATTATGTCAGCGGCCTATCGATTGCTGATGGTGTTTTTTCTGGTCGTCGTGCAGGTGCATCAGCAGCTAAGCTTTAAAAGGTAAATAATTAGCGGCTTGCTTAATGTTATCCTGCACTTGCTCAGCCTCTTGAACAATGTAGCGTGTAATTGCCTGGCTAAATTGCGGATTTTTGATCCAATGGTTTGACCAGGTAGGCACTGGACGAAAACCGCGCTGAATTTTATGCTCGCCTTGTGCGCCAGCATCAAATTTTTCTAACTGCCGCTCAATACAAAACTCAATACCTTGATAATAACAGGCTTCGAAGTGCAATGATTCAGCTGACTCAATGCACCCCCAATAGCGGCCATACAAGGTATCGCTTGAAAAAAGATTTAAAGCACCAGCAATAATTTTTCCATCGCGTTTAGCCAACACTAATAACAATTGCTCTGACATTGTTTCACCAAGCGATTTGAAAAATGCCTTAGGCAGGTAGCCACCATGCCCCGATCGTTTGGCATAGGTTAACTGATAAAAGTGATAGAAGGTATCCCAAACATCCATGTTAATTTCTTCACCAGTTAAACGAATAAGTTGAATATTTTGTTCTGTGATTAAACGCCTTTCTCTTTTAATATCTTTTCTTTTTCTCGATTTTAAGTCAGCAAGAAAGTGGTCAAAATCTCGATAGGGCGCTGTACTTTTATCACGATTAAACCAATGATACTGATGGCTGGCACGTTGCTCTATGGCCAGTAAGGCGAATGTATCAGAGCTTGCTTGTTGAGGGTATAAGAAATGAAAAGAAGAAATATCTTCTTCATGACATTTGCTTTTGCAGGCGTTGATAACCTCAGCAAAAATCAATGGCTGCTGTTGTTGGTAAGCAGGGTCAATGGCAATTCTGGTGCCAGTAACTGGGGAATAAGGGATAGCATTGAGCAACTTTGGATAATATTGTAAGCCATTACGCTGATACGCTTCGGCCCAGGCCCAGTCAAAAATATACTCGCCGTAAGAGTGGTATTTCAAATACATGGGAAAAGCGGCTATTGGCTTGTCACCATCAAACACGATGCCGTGCTGTGGTTGCCAACCGCTTTGCGCATTACATGCCGAACCTTGCGGCTCATCGCTGCCAGCGCTTTCTAGGCCAAATAAAAATTCATAGCGTAAAAAGGGATAATCAGTGCCACAAATACCCTGCCAAGTTGACTGGCCAATTTTTTCTATCGAGTCATAAAATTTAACGTGCATGATATTACTTCTAGTCGGAGTTACTAAGTTGGCGTGATAATGGCAAGGTCGGCGACAATACCAATAAACACAATCAGGCCGACAAGGTTATTATTTAAAAACGCCTTAAAGCACGCTGCTGGAGCTCGATCTTTTATTAAGTATTGCTGGTATAGAAACAAGCCTGAAATAATTAATAAGCTCGAATAATAAATATTACCGAGTGTTTGTTGATAACCGATCAATGCCAGTAAGGCCAGAAAAAATAACTGCAATAAGGCGGTTATTATTCGGTCATAACGGCCGAACAAAATCGCCGTTGATTTAACATTAATTTTAAGGTCGTCTTCGCGATCAACCATGGCATAAAAGGTGTCGTAGGCAACCACCCAAAAAATCACTGCAAAGTAGAGAGCTAATGCAACTAACGGGACGTTATTGGTTTGTGCAGCAAAGGCCATCGGTATAGAGCAGCTGAAAGCCATGCCTAATATTACTTGCGGCAATTGTGTGAAGCGCTTAGTGAAGGGGTATAAGGTTGCGAGCAAAAAAGCCAACACCGCGTAGCCTGCGGTTAATGTATTGGTAAACAGTAATAACACCGCGGCAGATAAGCAAAGCAAGATAAACAACTGCAATGCTTCTGCACTGCTAATAACCGCGGTTACTAAGGGTCTATTTTGAGTGCGCTGGACATGACCATCAATGCGTCGGTCGGCAAAGTCATTAATCACGCAGCCGGCTGAACGCATCAAAAATGCGCCACTGATAAATACCAGTAATAAGCTCAGATCTGGCACTCCTTTTGCGGCAAGCCAGAGCGACCATAAGGCAGGCCACATCACTAAGTAAGTACCAATTGGGCGGTCGATACGCATTAAGGCGGAATAATGGCTGAGATTTTTTGAGGTTAAGGCAAGCATAGTAAAAGTCTAATAGCAGAGTCGGGGGCTTGGCAACTGTTGCGATCAATTAAGGTTGAAATGCAGGAAGGAATATCTCGTTAACCAACAGTGGTTTATCATATACCACAAACCGTGATCGCCTTCCCCACTGACAAATTTGATCTGCGCTAATTGCGTTAAGCACCTCTTTAGGCAAATGATCGGCAGTATATTGAGCCACTTCGAACGGGCTGCGTATAAGTCCTGGCGTATTAAATAACAATTGCCCCAGTGGCTGGTTATCAAAATCGCGTAAATGGGCGAGCTCATCATGCAATGAGCTTTCAGGCATCACCGTTTTCGCGTAGACCCAAGGTTGTTGGCAGCAGTAAAGCAAGACTTCGCGAATCAAGCAGGGGTGAGAAGTATCTTGGCCTAGCAGTGCGGCTTCTGATGGATCGGGGTTAGCCCATGCTTGACGTAAAACGTCAACATAAAATTGGTTTTGGCTTTTTTTGACGAGCCTTTCCGTGAGAGAGCCTTGATCGAGCAACCACGCTTGTTCTTGGGTCGATAAAATATCACCGCTGATGGTGTTAAAGTCGCGCCATGTGGGGCTTTGTGGCTGGTAACGGGTGGGTTGTTGATCGTACAATATGTGGTTTTCCGTATGCTGATCCGCGGGTTTATGTAAACAAGGTCCTGTTAAGACGCAAGCCATTGCGGTGATCGATAATGTTTGCTTTCCAGATTGATGAGAATGCGGTATTCGCTCTAAACATGCAAGCTGAAGGCACTGTAAGCAGCGCTTAAGCGGAACAACAAGAATGATTTAATGATGGGTTTGAGGTTGGGTAAATGAAAAAGTGGGAATGTATCGTTTGTGGCTGGATTTATGATGAAGCAAAAGGCTGGCCAGAAGACGGAATAGCACCTGGTACTCGCTGGGAGGACGTACCAGAAGATTGGTTATGTCCAGATTGTGGTGTTGGAAAGCTTGATTTTGAAATGATTGAAATGGCCGATGACGCGTCAGAGCCGGTCGAAAGCGAAACAGCGGCTCCCTTGCCTAAGCCCGTTATCGAGGCGGTTCCCTCAGCAACGCCAAGTAGCGCCCAACAAGCAACAATGAATATGGGCACGTCCGTTGACGATCGCGATGGCAAGGCCCCGGTTGTCATTATCGGCACAGGCTTAGCTGGCTATAATTTGGCCAGAGAATTTAGGAAGCTGGATAAGACAACACCACTTCTATTGATTAGTTCTGATGACGGATGTTCGTATTCGAAGCCAATGTTGTCGACCGGCTTCACTAAAGATAACACGGCTGACGATTTGGCAATGGCCGATGCGGGTAAAATGGCCAAGCAATTACAGGCCAGTATTTGGACCTTTACCGAAGTCACAGCGATTGATACCCAAGCCCAAACCATTTCAGTGGGCGCATCGATTGCGGTACATTATAAGTCGCTAGTATTAGCCTGGGGCGCCGATGTCATCAGTCCGCCGATGTCAGGCACAGGCTTGGATAAGGTCGTCTCGATTAATGACTTATTGGATTATGATGACTTTAGAACACGGCTGAAAAAAACCGATGCGAAGAAGGTCTTCATTATCGGTGCGGGCCTAATCGGCTCTGAGTTTGCTAATGATTTATTGAATGGCGGTTTTACCGTAGAGGCGGTCGATCCATTGGCTTACAATTTAGCATCTTTGCTGCCTCCGCAAGCGGGGCATGCAGTTCAAAAGGCCTTAGAGAAAGCGGGCGCTCACTTCAATTTTGGGACAGTCGCAGAATCGATTGATAGTCAGGGTGACGGCGTACGAATCACACTCGCCAACGGGGATCAGACCGAAGCGGATATTGTGGTTTCGGCGGTTGGTGTTAGGCCGCGTATACAGTTGGCAGAGGCCAGCGGTATTCAGGTTAACCGTGGCATCGTTGCCAATCGCTTATTAGCAACCAGTGCGCCAAATGTCTACAGCTTGGGCGATTGTGCCGAGGTTGAAGGTCACGTGCTTTACTACGTCGCGCCGTTAATGGCGGCCGCTAGAGCTTTGGCTAAAACGCTATCAGGGACGCCAACAGAGGTGGTTTATCCAGCGATGCCGGTGGCCATTAAAACGCCTGCCTGTCCGGTGGTTGTCTCGCCGCCACCTCATGGTGCCGAAGGACAGTGGGAGATCAGCGGCGATGGCCACGACATTGTGGCACTGTTTAAAGACGCGGCGAATAATTTATTGGGCTTTGCGCTCACCGGCAATGGCACTAATGAAAAGCAGGCGTTACAAAAGTTACTGCCTGCTATTTTGCCCTAACAGAATTTTAAAGATCGCATTTTGCGATTAAATTTGCGATATTAGTCGCACAGCTTAAATACACTAATAAATGGGGAATACTATGAACAAAACTGAATTAGCCACTATTGTTGCCGACAAAGCCGATATCTCAAAAGAAAAGGCGAGCGAAGTTGTCACAGCGATCACTGACGAGATTACAGCGGCATTGGCCAGAGAAGAGTCGGTGAGCTTAATTGGTTTTGGTAGTTTTGTGCGTCGATCACGAGCGGCACGAAAGGGTAAAAATCCACAAACAGGCCAAGAAATTGATATCGCGGCTAGTAATTCTGTCGGCTTTAAAGCCGGTAAAGCATTAAAAGATTCAGTTAATGGCGGCTAACCAACAGCCAGTACATCGATCATCAAAATAGAGCCAATAGGCTCTATTTTTTTATCCGCAAGAAATAAACCGTAGTATGATGAAGCAAATAATCGCTAAGGGTGGACAATGAGTTTAACGAAGAAAATTTTCATTGCTATGGCATTGGGTATCCTGTTTGGCTCGTTGGCCAATATTGTCGCACCTCTGCCTTATCAATCCCTAATAGAGAATATTGTCTTTCTTGGTCTATTTGATCTTATTGGAAAAATTTTTATAGCCTCCTTAAAAGTTCTTGTGGTCCCGATGGTTTTCATTTCACTGACCTGTGGTGCGGCTAGCTTAGGTGGCCACGGTAATATGGGGGCGATGGCAGGGAAAACGATTGGTCTTTATTTAATGACCACAGCGATCGCAATCAGCATTGCTTTGAGTCTTGCTCTGTTAATCGAGCCAGGCAAGCAGGGCGGCTTTACTGTGCAGTCAGCGGATGAGTCTTCTTATCAAGCGGTACCAGCACCCCCATTAAAAGAAGTATTGATCAATATCTTTCCGGACAACCCGGTTAAAGCCATGGCTGAAGGGAACATGTTGCAAGTTATCGTATTTGCTATTTTATTTGGCATTGCTATTTCACGGTCTGACCAGCTGGGTGTCAAAGTGCTTAAAAGTTTCGAGTCCCTGAATGCCGTTATCATGGAAATGATTATGATGTTGATGCAATTAGCGCCTTACGGGGTTTTTTGCTTGCTGGCGAAAATTTTTTATAGCACGGGTTTTGATCTTATCCAACAATTACTGGCGTATTTTCTAACCGTAGTGACAGCATTAGTATTTCACGCGGCGGTGATTTATACCTTGTTGTTACGTGTATTGACTGGCTTTAGTCCTCGCCAATTTCTTCACCATTTAAGACCGGTGTTAATGTTTGGATTTTCAACTGCATCGAGCAATGCCACCATGCCCATTACCTTAGATACTGTGCAAAAGAAAATGGGCGTTAAAAAATCGGTTGCGGCATTTACAATTCCCCTCGGTGCAACGATTAATATGGACGGTACTGCAATCATGCAGGGAGTGGCTACGGTTTTTATCGCTCAAGCTTATCAAATTGATGTGGGTGTGATGGGCTACTTGACCGTTATTCTAACCGCTACTTTAGCGTCGGTGGGCACTGCGGGAGTACCCGGTGTCGGTTTGATTACCTTAGCTCTTGTATTGCAACAAGTCGGATTGCCCGTTGAGGGCATTGCTTTGATAATTGGCGTTGATCGCTTGCTCGATATGTTGAGAACAGCTGTAAATTTAACAGGCGATTCCCTCGTGGCATGTGTCGTAGCGAACAGTGAGCAAGCGATTGACAAAACGGTGTTTAATCAAAAAAGTGCCAATGAATAATTATCAGATCAAACAACAGTTTAAACAAAAGGCTATAAGGTTTTATTTAGTCAATATCATGATGGCAGTGATAATTGCGGCAGCGCTTTGGTTGACGAAACAGTGGGGCGTCTACCAGCAAACCTTTGTTCCAACAGTGGTTATTTTCTTTTTATGGATATTTAATATTGATAAAGTTTATCGCTGCCCGGCATGTGGGAAAAACCCTCGTGGTAAGGAGGGCTTAATTTATTTGCCCAAAAAATGTGGGCATTGCGGCGTCGAGTTAAGATAATTACAAAGCCGCTTCTATCGCCGTGGCAATATCACTAGGTTTAACGGTCGGAGCAAATCGCTTCAGTACCTCACCATCACGACCAATTAAGAATTTAGTGAAATTCCACTTAATCCCCTCTGAGCCAAGGATGCCTTTAGCAGAATTTTTCAGATGATTAAACAGTGGGTGGGCGTTGTTTCCATTGACGTCAATTTTTTCAGCCATGGTGAAGCTAACGCCATAATTGAGTTGGCAAAATTCTGTGATTTCACTTATGCTACCAGGATCTTGTTTGCCAAATTGATTACAAGGAAAGCCAAGTACCACTAGACCCTTTCCTGAATACTCTTTATTGAGTTGCTCGAGACCTTCGAATTGCGGCGTAAATCCGCATTTGCTGGCAGTATTGATTATTAACAAAACCTTATCTTTATAGTCTGCCATTGACTGCGAGCTGCCATCGGCGAGGGTAAAATTTAAATCATATATGCCAGTCATAATTAATACTCTTCTTTGAACTAAGGTGAATGGATTGTTAAGTAACGAGCTAATTATACCTTAATTAACTGGCATTATAGGAAAAACTCGACGATCAAAGAAAAGGTTAACCAATATTTATTACCGTTGCTGCATCAATAAACGCAACACCCGATTTGCGCTATTTTTTCTATAATGTGATTTAGATTGTTTTATATAGCGGCTGAGTACAGTAATTGCTGTTTTAGCTTGGTTAGCCCTAGCATAGAGTAGACCTGCATCATAAAGAAAGCGAGATTCTTCAGGCGCAATTTGCTGCATTGTGATAACGGCAGCCAGTGCAGCACGGAAGTTTTTACGCTGTTTTTGTTGTTGCTTGATATTATTCTGTAACTTTAGAAGTATAGAGCGATTTTCAATAGCGCTATAATGTTTATATTCAAGCTCAGCTTGGAAGCCTAAGGTCTGTTTAACTAGGCTTCGAAGATCGGAAGCATTTAATGCTTTAGCGCGATTAAATGGGTCAAAAATAATTCGCTCACCGTTTGCCTCAAGCCGACAAACAAAGTGTCCGGGTATTGCAATACCATCAGCTGTCCAGCCTTGTGATCGCGCTAAATGCATGCATAAGATAGCTAGATTAATGGGGGTTCCTTTTCGTCGCTCTAGCATGTCACAAAAATCAGTTTTTGCGGAGGGGTCATTAACAGAGCGCTCATTATGAAACTGGTACTGGTCAAACACCACGGCCCTTATCGCCGCTAATTTCTTAATGATATCGTGCTGTGTGGCGCGGCCGAAGCTATCGGTAGAGGGGTCGCCACCAGCAAAACCTATATAATACGCGTGAACAGAGTCAGAAAGTTCAGCGAGCTTGTGGGTGTAAAAGTCGGCATTATGGTTTGGTTTGGTAGATAAACCAATTGCGGCGCATGCTAAGCATATATCGTTGTCTTTAATATTTCCGATGACCGCCAAATGCTGATTGGGGTTAAGGCATTGGTCCATAGGGCATTCCTTGATTGTTTTTTATATTTATAATCATTCTAGCTTTGTGAACTATTTACATCGTATGTGGTTGATACGGTTGTATTAAAAAGCTGAATGCCTCATCATGACACAAATTCTTAAAGAAAGTACAAAATTGTAATGTGTAGAGCAATTACTAACCATCGAACAGCTATTTTTGTTTTTTTATACTCAGAAACGACATTTCTGGTTGATTTTCATCCGATAAAAAAGGCCTGTTTTATACCATGTTGGTAAGAGTATGGAGTAACTGTGCGGCAATCGGGGTTTTTTAGCACACCCAAATGGCTGTTAATCATTCAATAAAGCAAACCATAGCAATACTGTGCACGTAAAATGTCATTCAAGAAATTACCAGCTTAAAATAGGAGCTAAGTCCTAGCCATGGAAAAATACGCGCAATTGATCATGCTGTTAACTATTACATGGCTAGGCGTATATGCTGTGCAGATTTGTTGGCAGTTGTGGCAGCAAAAAAAAATAGCTCAGCAGGCTCAAGCGGAGCTTCAGCGGCAGCGTAGTGAAAGTCGTCGTGAGCACCAAGAGAGCATTGCAGTATTGATTCGTTGTTTGTCGCAAAAGCAAGTATCTGTAACAGAAGCCTCGATTCGCATTTCAGGTTTAGCCAAGATGCTTGATCTTAATGAAGAAGAACGGAAGCAGTATCAAGCATTTGATGATCTAGCTTTCGCAACGTCACACATACCAATACTAGGCGATTGGAAGCGGCTATCGAGCAAAGAGCAATACAAATTTACGCTTCAACGTGAAACAATTGAATCTCAATTTGAGGAGCGTATCCAGCATGCAGTGATAGCGGTCGACCAAATGCTTAACTAACGCTAGGTATTCATAAGTAAAGATATTAATACCGACAGTTTTTAATTTCCCACCGCTTGGAAACAAAGTTTATGTCATTATCCATTATATTTGCCCGCTCTATGAATCACTGTATTGGTAAGAACGGGAAAATTCCTTGGCATCTGCCGGATGAATTTGGTCATTTTAAGCGTACGACTTTAGGTAAGCCCATTATTATGGGTCGTAAAACTTATGAAGATCATCAGTCAGCATTACCCGGCAGGCGGAACATTGTGATAAGCCGCCAAGTTGATTATCAAACGGTTGCGGGTATTGAATTACAGCCCAGCTTGGATGCGGCGATTGCTTCAGCCCGAAGTACTAGCGATGAAGTATTTGTTATTGGCGGGGTTCATTTCTTTGTCGAAGCGTTTCAAATTGCAGACTGTGTTTATGAGACGGTTATCGAGGCACAGATTGATGGTGAGGCAATACTACCTGCATTTGATTTTAGCGACTGGAGCAGTGAAATAATTGAGCGTCATGATGCCGATGATAAACATGCTTATGCCTACCACATTTTAAAGCATGTAAGATCTTAGTATTAGACAAAGTTATTTAACTGTAGAGGAAAATTTATTCATGGCTTCTTTGCAAGATCAATTATTACAAGCTGGCATGGTTGATAAGAAAAAAGCCAAACAAATTGCCCAGCAAAAAAAGAGGCAGGCCAAGCAGCAGCCTAAGGGCAGCCAAGTGATTAATGAGACAAGAGAGCAGGCACAAAAGTCAATAGAAGATAAAAAAGCACAAGGCCAAGCTAGCAATTTAGCGCGACAAAAAGAGAACGATATAAAAACAATTAATGCGCAAATAAAACAACTGATAACACTTAATACTATCAGTCGAAAAGACGGCGAAATACCGTTTCAGTTTGTGGATAATAAAAAAATTAAAAAAATCTATCTGAATAAAAGTCAGCAAAACTCTGTAGTTAGCGGTAGGGTAGCTATTGTTAAATTAGAGCAAGCTTATGAATTAGTGCCAGCTGTCGTTGCTGATAAAATCAACCAGCGGGATAATCGCACCGTGGTGTTACAGAATACAAAAATTGAAACTTCTATTGCTAATAATTCAGCTGCATCAGGCAGTGAAGATGATCCCTATGCCGACTTTGTTGTCCCTGATGATTTAATGTGGTAAGTCATTCTACAAAATAAAGTAATAAGGAGTGACGGTGAACGAAACAAGTTTTTCATCATTAGATTTAGCCCATCAGCTTATCGATAACTTAGACAGTTTAGGCTACAAAGAAATGACCGCGATACAAGCGATGAGCTTACCAGAAATACTGGCAGGCAAAGATGTGATTGCAAAAAGTAAAACGGGCTCAGGTAAAACAGCTGCGTTTGGATTAGGTTTACTAGCGCAGTTGGAAGTTAAGCAGTTTTATATTCAGGCGATGGTGCTTTGTCCAACAAGAGAGCTAGCAGACCAAGTATCAAAAGAGATTCGACGTTTAGCCCGCACCACACATAATGTGAAAGTATTAACGCTCTGTGGAGGGAAAGCGTTAGGCCCGCAAATAGGCTCGTTAGAACACGGTGCGCATATTATCGTTGGCACGCCTGGCCGTATAGAGGATCATATTAACAAAGGCAGGCTGGACGCCGATCGGCTTAAGTTATTGGTGCTCGATGAGGCGGATCGTATGTTAGAGATGGGCTTTCAACCGTCATTAGATACGATCATTGCCTCGTTGCCCGATAAAAGACAAACCCTGCTATTTAGCGCCACTTATCCCCAAGCAATTGCATCAATGGCTGAAAATATAACGGATAAGGCGCAGTTTATTGAGATCGATACAGAGCATCATGATAATGTGATAACAGAGAAGGTATATGAAATAGACGATGAGCAGCAGCGCCTGACCGCTATTCAAGTGCTCATGTTAAAGTATGAGCCCGGTTCTTCTATGGTGTTTTGTAATACTAAGCATGAAACCGAAACAATCGCTAGTTATTTAAAAAAGCAAGGGCTCGCAGCTATGGCTTTACATGGCGACCTCGATCAAAAAGATCGAGACGAGGTATTGGTTCAGTTTGATAATAAAAGTATTAATCTGATCGTTGCGACAGATGTTGCGGCAAGAGGTCTAGATATCGATACACTTGATCTAGTGGTTAATTATCAAATTGCTCGTGATCTTGATGTACATGTTCATCGCGTTGGTAGAACAGGCAGAGCGGGCAATAAAGGAATCGCCTGTACTTTAGTAAGCGAGAAAGAAAAATATAAATTAAATCTATTAGAAAAGCATTTAGGTAAACCCATAACGATAAATGTATTACCTAAGTCGGAATCATTGACAGATAAGTCTAGGTTACCCAAAAAAATTTCATTAAAAATAAATGGTGGAAAAAAGCAAAAGCTTAGGCCCGGCGATATTCTTGGCGCGCTGACGGCAGGTAAGGACATTGACGCTGACGCAATCGGGAAGATTAATATTTTTGATTTTTATAGCTATGTTGCCGTCAATCGAGGAGTGATGAAAATAGCATTAGCGAAGATAAATAAAGGAAAAATAAAAGGTCGTCAATTTCAGGCTCGAAGAATATCGTTATAAAATTTTATAAGAAGTCCAATACCATGATGAAGCGCTACCATGAATTCGTATTAATGGGTTTAGGCCTTATTCCGTTTATATTTGCCGCCGCGGCCGCTTTAGCAGACACCAATAAGATTTTTTTTATTAGTGATATTAACCGCCTCATAAGCTTTTATTCTTTAGCGATTATTTCATTTATGAGTGGTGCTGTTTGGGGTATCAGCCTCATAAGGAGTCTACCTGAAAAGCAGTTGACAGCATTTAGTTGGCAAGGCATCAAGAAGTATTTTTATCTAAGTAATGCCTTAACTTTATCGGCATGGTGTGGGTTATTTTTCGCGCCTAATAGCAAGGGTTTTTTTATTATCTCATTAATATGCTTTTGCATTCTTTTATTAATTGACAAGCGATTTTACGAATTAAATATTATCGATAAAGTATATTTCAAATCAAGATGTTTAATAACGGTTGGAGTTCTAGCTTGCCTATCAATAATTATTTTTAAGAGTCATTGAGTATGGTTGCGAGACAGTGATGCCCTTTTATTTAGCTTCTATTCAATTCTATCGCTGGTTTTGCTTTGCTGAAAAACCAGCCTTGCCCATAATCGACGCCCAAATCTCTTAGGATTTCTGCTTGTTCTTTGGTTTCAATAAATTCTGCTACGGTCTTGATATTAGCAGCTTTATTTTGTTTCGCAATGCCTTTAATTATTGAGCGAACAGCCTTTAAATTTTCCACATGCTGAATAATTTTCCCAGATATTTTTATTATATTCGGAGACGTGTTCAATATCATTTCAAGGTTTGAATTGCCCTCACCAAAGTCATCGATAGCGATTATGAACCCTTCTTTTTTTAATTGGCTTATCGCTCTATTGTACATACGTGCATTGAGGACTTCTCGTTGCTCGGTAAGCTCTAGGACAATCTCCGAGGGACGCATTCCGCTATTATTAACTAATGAAAGAATTTTTTCTGGAAAATTTACATCAGTAAGCGATCTAGGCTGAACATTTAAAAAAAGCAAGTTGCCTTTCGGCGGTTTAAACCCCGAAGAAAGACCTGCCTTTATACAGGCAAAATCGATTTCACTGAAAAGTTGGCTATGGGCGGCGTAGGTAAATAAAATCTCAGGATTACCTAGCAAAGAAGGTTTTTTTGATCGAGCTAATGCTTCATAAGCTACCGTTTTATTATGCTCATCAAGCGCTATAATTGATTGATAATGCGAAACAATACTATCGTTATTTAAATATTGAGACAGGCTTGGCAAGAAGGTGGCCGAGCTATCTGATAAATTATGTGAGGGGGTAAAGTCAAGAACGGCAACCATATAATCTCTAACTTTGTCATAACCCCCATTATTGCTGAAAACAGCTTTAGCTCCAGATAACGCTGCTACACGCTTAATAATATTTTCATCCTCTGGGCTTGCTAGGAATGCCGTGACATCATAAATTGCTAATACATTATTACTTGGGTAATTCGCTTTGACAAAACTAATTAGGCTTAAATCTAGACTTCCCCCATATTCCGAAGGCCTTAAATTGATTATCACTGCAGAGAAATGATATGCTGAAAGAAGTGCAGCGCAACCACCCCAGTCGGTAGATATTATTATTTCACTCTCTAAAGATGAGATAACTTCATTTATTTCATCGATAAAGCGCTTTGATTCTGCAAATATTAAAGTTTTCATTTCTTGGTAAATTAAACGCAAAAGACACAGGATTTTAAAATTTATATTTTAACCCACAAATAGGACATTTAAACATGTTGATTTCCGAAAATACTGCTTTATTACTTATTGGTTATCAGAATGATTATTTCGCTAAAGACGGTGTACTTCAGTCTGTTGTAGAGGAATCGTTACACAAAAATAAAGTCTTAGCTAACACTACTTCTTTAATTGAGAACTACGTCAACAATTTTGGATTAATAATTGCTACGCCAATTGTTTTTACAGAGGATTATAAAGAATTAGATAATCCAATTGGTATTTTGAAGGTTTGCCAAGACTTAGGCGCTTTTCAGGCGAATTCATCAGGCTCTGATCTTATTGGCGATTTTGATCAGTGGGCTAACCAAATTACTGTCGTGCCTGGAAAGACTGGACTCAA
>CENX01050281.1_pt1 | contig 43183 bp, 43 predicted proteins | sample 361321 | NCBI WGS metagenome assembly CENX01 (sample SAMEA2619678, study PRJEB7988) | marine metagenome | isolation source: saline water (ENVO:00002010), including | reverse complement strand
CTTCAGGTGATCCTGGTATTGGTTCCACAGCTGATGGTGTTGATGTAACTCCAAGTAATAATGGGGCAGCATATGAATTAATTGATGATGTTGCATCTGATTGGTTTACGCAAACATCATTTAAAGGTGCTTTTGGTCAAACTAATTGGCTTGATGGATGGTCATATTTATCTGGTTCATTTTTTGAATCAGATGGTTGCACATCATCAGGTGATGTAAACTTTGATAACAATACTGATGTTCTTGATATTGTAGCAATCGTATCTGTGATTCTTGGTCTTAATTCATTTGACGATGATGAATTCTGCGAAGGAGATGTTAACGCGGATGGTAGTCTTGATGTTCTTGATGTAGTTGCTATTGTTTCTAGTGTGCTTGAAGGTAGAGGCATAGAGGCTACTAAAGCTACATTTATAAAGACCCATAGTGGAATGAGCATGTCTTCAAACGGAGTAGTTGGCGCTGTACAAATCACATTATCTCATAATGATGATTTCAGTATTGAATTAACACAGGATGCACTTGTAGCTGAATATAATACAGATGCAAATTCTACAACATTAATTGTTGTTGCTCCAATCCAAGATATCTTTGTTGCTAATGGAGATTATAATATAGATGAAGTAATTGCTGCTACTTCTGAAGGTTATATTGCTACAAACATTGTTACACCAGATGCAATTGGTTTAAGTAATGCATATCCTAATCCATTTAATCCTTCAACATCGTTTGATATTACTGTTGGTGTAGCAGGAAATGTTTCTGTTATGGTTTATAATGTCAATGGTCAAGTTGTTGATATAATTCACGATGGTTCAATGGATGCAGGCGTGTATAACATGAATTGGAATGCTAGTAATTTATCTAGTGGAATGTATTTCATTAAGGCAAATAATGCTGGTATGAATGTTTCACAAAAGATAATGCTTATTAAGTAGCAAGTTTTTTATAAGCGTGGATTGATATCAGAGGTGATATTAATTCTGATCTGACCTCCTTGGAAACAGATCAATCAGGTAAGAAAAAGGGGAAACTTAGGTTTCCCCTTTTCTTTTTAGTTCAGTATATTAAAGCTTAATTAAAAATTAATATTTATCAAAAAATTTTCATAAAAAAAGAGATAGAATTTAATAATGTTTCCCAAAAAAATTTTTTCAAGATTATTTATTACAAATCTAAGTATAATTCTCTGTCTTATATTATTTTTTTTATGGCTCTATAATATTTCATTTACTTCTTTTTATTATTCTGAAAAGAAACAGGAGCTAGAGTCAAGAGCTATACTATTTACAAATCTAATTTCTAATTATAGTGATATAAATAGTGATAGCCTATCTCAACTTTGTAAAAAACTAGGTCAAGAAACACTTACAAGATATACAATAATAAATGGTGATGGACGTGTGATCGCAGATTCTCATAAACATTATACATTAATGGACAATCATCTTACAAGACCTGAAGTTTTTGATGCTAAAAATGGGTTAACTGGAACTTCAATTAGATACAGTAATACAATCAACAAAGAAATGTTATATCTTTCTGTTCTTAAAAATATTAATAATCAGGATATAATAATTAGAACATCTGTACCCATAGAATCTTTAAGTAGAAATATATCTACTTTAACTAATGAAATAATATTTGCATTATTTATTATCATGATTTTTTTGATACCTATAATCTTACTTTTATCCAGGAATATTGCATCTCCGCTTGAAAAAATGGCTAAAAATGCAAAAAGATTTTCATTTGGTGATTTCGGACATAGAGTTAAACCCTCGGCTACTATTGAAATTGAAAGTCTTGCTGAATCCTTAAATGAAATGGCTGATCAATTGGATGAAAGAATTAATTTAATGACCATACAAAAAAATGAAAATGATGCAATTTTATCTAGTATGGGAGAAGGTTTAGTTGCAACAAATCAGCTAAATAAAATAATCAAAATTAATGGTGTATTTAGAGATTTATTTGACATTAAAGGAAGAGCTATTGGTATTGACTTAAGAACTATCATTAAGGATCAAAATTTTTTACTATTTTATTCAAATCTAACCTCAATTAATAATAAAAATAAATACAATACAACGATTGATGATATAAATGGAAAAACTATACTGTGTTCAGGTTCATTGTTAAAAGATGATCAAGGCAATGTCATTGGAAATGTAATTGTTCTTAATGATGTAACCAGACTAAGATCATTGGAAAGGGTGCGTAAAGAATTTGTTGCTAATGTTTCGCATGAATTAAAAACTCCATTAACTGCTTTAAAAGGATATGTAGAAACATTGAAGGATGTTGATAATGAAAAAGATAAGCAATATTTTTTAAAAATTCTTGATAGACATACTTCACGAATGAATAATATTATAAATGATTTACTTGAATTATCAAAATTAGAAGAGTCAAATCAAGAAAATATTAAGCTTTCAAGAGTTAATATTTCTGATTTAATCAATGAAGCGGTTCAAGAATCTAATTATGCTGCAATTAAAAAAAATATTCAAATCAATATTAAATGTAGTGATAAAATTTATTTTAAAATAAATGAGAGATTAATATTAGAATCTATAACTAATCTGATTCATAATGGAATTCACTATAGTGAGAAAAATACAGCTATAGATATCATTGCCTCTAAAAAAAGAAAAAACCTTGTTATTTCTATTAAAGATAGAGGTATTGGAATACATAGAAAAGAGATAGACAAAATTTTTCAACGTTTTTACAGGATTGACAAATCTAGAAGTAAAAAATCAGGTGGTACTGGATTAGGTTTAGCAATAGTAAAACATATTATTAATCTGCATAATGGAAATATTCAGGTTAAATCTAAGTTATCTAAAGGATCTGAATTTATAATAGAATTACCTGGGTAAATTATATGGAGCTTATTTTTCTTATCTTATCTGCATTTATCACTTCTTCTATTTCTGCGGTTGTAGGTATGGGGGGAGGTATTATTTTATTAGGTATTATGGCATTTATTATACCTCAAGGATTTCTAGTTATTGCATTACACGGTATTATTCAGCTAATTAGTAATTCAACTAGAACTTATGTTTTTAGAAAACATCTGAAAAAAACACTACTGAAGCAATTTGCTTTAGGTGCTTTTTGTGGTTTACTTCTAGCATGCTTATTAATAATTCTATTTATAAACGCTTTTAAAGTAAACTCTGCCAATGAAATAAATATTGAGTTTCTTAAACCAATAATAGGTCTATTTATTATTTGGTATTTATATATTAAAAAAACAAAACAAGTTAAACGTAATAAAACATTTTATAAGGTTGGAATTATAAGTGGACTTAGTACAGTATTTATTGGTGCTACTGGACCTTTAATTGCACCCTTTTTTTTACAAGATAATTTTTCTAAAAAAAATATTGTTGCAAATAAAGCAGCATGCCAAGCCATTTCTCATATTGGGAAAATCCCTATTTTTATATATTTTTTTAATATTAATTATTTTACTCAATTATATATTCTTATACCTTTAGTCATTGTAGTATTTTTGGGAACTTATATTGGAAAGTCAATCTTATCGTATGTACCAGAAAAAATCTTCAAAATGATATTTAAAATATCTCTAACAGCAATTGCTATTAATCTTATTTTATCATTTTAATTGCTATCATTATTTAAAAAATTAAAAATATAATAAGCAAGCATCACACCAAATATTTGACCAAAAAGAAAATAAGGAATTGATTGAGGTGAAATCCCAGTAAATGTATCGGTTAATTGCCTTGCCAATGTTACTGCAGGATTAGCAAAAGATGTAGATGATGTAAACCAATAGCCTGCTGTAATAAATAGCGCTACCCCGATTGCGATAGAGTTTTCATCATTTTTTCTTATTAGTAAAATAGTCAAAATGAGTCCACATGTAGCAATTATTTCACTAACCAATAAAGGGTATTCCCCTCTTAATTTAGTAGATATTTGATATATTTCAATTTCAAAAATATAATGAATTATCGGAACAGCAATAATAGCAGCAATCACTTGAACAAAAATATAAATTAAAAAATCTCTTAGTATTAATTCTTTTCTCATTAAAAATAATAGACTAACTGCTGGATTAAAATGGGCTCCAGAAATACTACCAAACATTTTAATTATAACAAAAAGAATTGCTCCAGTTGCGATAGTATTTCCTAATAAAGCAACTGCATTATTACCATCAGCTAAATTTTCTGCCATTATTCCAGAACCAACTACGACAGAAACTAGCAAAAATGTTCCCAGACCTTCAGCTAAATATTTTTTCACTTTCTTTATACCTTGGATACTGTATTTTTTAATTGCTTTATTTTACTTTCAATTATATTTCTAACTTCTGAAAATTTTATTTTTTTTTCTTTATCATTACCATTGAATTTAGCAGGATCAGGAATTGGCCAGTGAATATGTTTTTTTGCAATAACTAAAGGACATTTATCTCTAGCATCACCACAGAGAGTAATAACGAGATCATATTTTAGTAATTCATCATCATTAATTTTTTTTGAATGATTTTTCGATATATCGATATTTATTTCTTTCATTGTATGAATTGCATTTGGATTTACGCTTTCTGGATTAGTCCCAGCACTTTCAATTTGTACATTATTAAGATATTTTTTTGCTATTCCTTCTGCCATTTGAGATCTACATGAATTTCCTGTACATAAGAATAGGATAGATTTAATATTATTCTGCATACCCAATTCTTTCAAAAGGATTCACAACACTTGAAACTAGATTCCTTGAATGAGCAGAAACTCTTTTTAAATATCTCAAATATAAGCATAAAGCACTGGATTGAGGTGCAGATAAATCATCTGTATTTCCTTCAACAATTTTGGAAGTAATTTCATTACTCACTGATGCAATATCTGTTTTATAATCTATCATTAGCTTTCTTGCTAATTCTATATCATGATTTTTAAATGAAATGATAGTTTCACTTAAAAACTCTTTTGCAGAAATTTCTATTTTAGTAACATTATTTTCATTAACACCACATTTTAATGTTCCAGGGTATTGTATTGCTAAATCATAAATATTTTTTGCATAATCTCCAATTCGCTCAATATCACTTACAATATTTACTAAAACCATGCCTGGGGCTAGATCTTCTTGATTACCAAGAGACAAGTGTGTCATTATTTTTCTACGAACATCTCTTTCAAATTCATTAATTTTTTTATCCATTGAATAAATATTTAATGGATATTCATCAGTATTATTTTTTCGCAAACTCGATATAGAAGAATCAATCATTTTATAATCTAAGTCCAACATTTCATAACACTCATCTAATGCAACTTGATATAAACTATCTGATTTAAATAATGAAAAAATTTCTTTTAACATACTTAGCCTCCAGCTATAATTATAAATAATGGAATTAATATAAACACAATAATAAGATATAGTATTGGTAAAAACTTATTTTGAATCGCTATCTCTGCAAGTTTAGTAGCAGCATTTATAGGAATATTTCTTAGAAATCTTATTGGATATATTACAAGAATACCAAGTATATTGAACATTAAATGACTAAATGCAACAATCATTGCTGTGGGATTCAAAACCATTGCGGCAAGAAGACCTGTAACTGTAGTTCCTATATTAGCACCAAGAGTAAAAGGAAAAATCTGCTTAAGTGTTAGTACTCCCGCTCCAGCAAGAGGCACTATTGTTGAGGTTGTAATAGATGAGCTTTGAACAAGAACAGTTAAAATTACACCAAAAGCCATGGATCTATATACAGTTTTAAAAATATATTTATCAAAAAATGACTCAACTTTTGTTAAAACCATATTTTTAAGGACCTTAACTATTGAAAAAAGCATAAGAAGGGTTAGCAATCCACTCGCAGCGAGTAAAAATAAATCACTATCATTAAAAATATGTAAAAAATCTTTAAACTGTGATACTCCCCATTTAACTGCTTCTTTAATTGGACTTTCAAATTCAACATCAAAATCTCCACTAAAAAATAAGCTTGTCAGTGCGGTAGAGAGTTTTTGGAATATACCAAAAGCAAGTTCAAGTGGAAAAAATATTATTACTGCCAACAAATTAAAAAAATCATGCACTGTAGCTGCAGAAAATGCTCTTTTAAATTCCGCCCCTTTTGTTATATGTCCCATGGAAATAATTGTATTTGTTATAGTAGTACCTATATTAGCGCCCATAACCATTGGTACGGCACTATTAATTCCTATTATTCCACCACCCGCCATTGCGACAATAAGAGATGTTGTGGTTGATGAGCTTTGAAAAATTACTGTTGCAAAAATCCCAATAAATAAACAAATAAATGGAGATCCAATCGCTTCAAGAAACCATTTACTGGCAACTTTTTTCTTATCTTTGGTATTTGCTATTCCATTTAAAATTTTGTTTTCTGATTCAACTTGCCTTAAAATAAATTTAAAATTTCCATCGGAATCAGGTTTTGAAATTACCTCTACCCATTGTTTTTTTATTATAACCTTAGAGTCTTCATCATTAAAAATAACGCCTTGTTTAATTTGAACTTGATCTCCAGGATAAATATGTTCAGGACTACTAATTCCCTCAATAGCCTTGCTCAATCCTTTAATTCCTATTAAAAAGGTATACAAACAAAGAAAAACTAGAATAATATTTAGATATATATTCTTTGACATATTAATACTTAGCTTTTACTCCAGTTTTTAGAATTTTTATGATCTATTAAAAAAAGCTCTAAAATATATTTAATTCGCTCATGGGTATTTTCAAAAACTTTATTTATTTTTTTAATATCTATCCACTCACAGTGAGTTATATTTTCTTTTAATGCAGGAATAAGTTTCACATCAGTTTTACCAATATAATTAAATAGGTACCAGGTTGTTTTCTTAAGTACTAATTCACCTGAAATATTTTTAAAATAATATGTTGGAACTAACTTTTTAATCGTATTTAAATCTTTTTTCCTTAATCCAGTTTCTTCATGAATTTCCTGCTTAGCTGTTTTAAGTTTTGTTCTATTTAATCCAATCTTTCCTTTAGGTAGATCCCAAATATCATTTTTTATTATGAATAGCACTTTATTATTAGATAATACGATACCTCCTGCAGTATTTAATGAATTATCATTTATATGTTTCATTTAAACCTATATATTTGCCTTAATTTTATAAAGAATTTCAAACTGTCTTTTTGTTAGGTTATTAAATTTTGTACCATCTATTGAAATATTATACTTCTTTCTTTCTTTTGACCATTTGGGTGTTTTTAGCTTAACCTTATCTTTATAATTTAAGTTATTTAATACATATCTCATTGCATTAAGTCGTGCAATTTGTTTATTGTTTCCATTGATTATAATCCATGGTGATTCTTTTGTAGATGTTTTTTCAAACATTTTTTCTTTAAAATAGGTAAATAAATCCCACTTCGCAGAAACAAAGTGATCATTTTCGGATAATTTCCAATATTTTAATTTACTTTCCTCCCTTAATTTAAATCTTAGTGATTGATTTTCTTTTTCTATAGAAAGATAGAATTTAATAAGCTTCACTCCACTATTGATTTGATTTTTTTCCCAAGAATTAACCTTATTTAAAAAATATTGATATTGTTTTTCTGTACAATAATTCATTGTTGGTTGTATTAAAGCACGTGAGTAATATGATCGATCAAAAAAAACGATTTCACCAGATTTTGGCATTAGTTTTTGATATGTCCCAAACCAATTTCTATTTTGTAAGTCTGTAGGTATACCAAGCTCAACAACTCTTGTTTTTTTTGGAATGAGATATTCAACAAATCGTTTTATTGTCGCTCCTTTACCCGCAGCATCCCTACCCTCAAAAATTACAGCAACCTTTTCACCACTTTTAATTATTGATTCCTGAAGTTTTAATAACTCAATTTGAAGGATATTTTTTTCATTAGAATACTCACTCTGAGAGAGTTTTTTATACTCCTTATAATGAAAATTAATCATATTTACCTTATGAGAAATTGCATAGTTATACGCATTTCTGATTCTTTCCATGGATCTAAATCAGAATTATATTTCATATTATTTGTAATATAATCAAGCATTCTCATGCCCTCCGGTAGTCTTTTAATAAATTGAAACTTAATTGCTGTATTCATTCCATGAATCATATAACAAATACCTAGTCCTAGATTAGTATTCCAATTATCTATAATTAGTGAATTAGGATTAATTTCTTCCCATCTAAATGAAGTAACTAGAGATAATTTTTTGAAAAAATAATTTATATGAAGCAGCTTACCTCCAAAATTAAACGATGGATTGTATTCTGTAACTCTCCATAGTCTCCAACTATCAGTTATATCATCAGTAAAAGAATTTATTATTCCATCAGGTCCTTGTCCAACATTATTTGAATCTATAAAATATCCTGTATCTAAAGCATGATTACTAGGTGTAATTTTCTTATTATAAATATCAAATTGTATAGATAATCCTCGATACATCATTCCAAAATCAAATCCAATAGACTCTTTTTTCCCATTAACAACGAGTGGCCAAAGATGATCATCATCGTACACAATATTTTCTTCTTTGTCTGCATATTTATAGCTCATTCCAATACCAATTGTAGGAATTGGTGTTCTTCTAATATCTATTCGATCAGCAATCTTCAGTCTTCCTGGTAAAATTAATTTTCCATATTTAGGATTTAAATTAAATCCAAAATCATATTCAATTCTTGAAATATATTCAAATTTACCACTGGAATCATTATTTTTGGTTATATCACCTCTTCCATTAAATAGGCCAAGATTTATTCTCAGACGATCTGAAAAGAGTTTTTGTGTTATCATTACACCCAAATCTCTTCGATTTAATGCATCTTCTATTAAATCCGCCCTATCAGCCCATGGACTATCTTTTGACCTTCCCAGACTATTTCTAGTAAATGGTAATTTAAAATATCCGAATGTTGCACTTGAGCCGATACTATTAAATTTAAAAAGCATGTAAGCGTCAATTAGGAATGATTCAAATTCCATTTTTTCAGATATCTTAAATAGCTCGTCCTCTACTATTTCTTCAATTTCATCAATGTATGTATCACCTTTAAATTTTGCAAAATCTAATTCAATTTGATATTTAAGTTTTTGTTTTAATTCTCCCTTAAGTTGAAATCGGGCATCCTTAAGACCAAATCTATTTTTTTTAAAATTATCTTCATTTTCAAGATAGAATCTATGATTATAGTATATACTAACATTACCAGCAAAGCGCAAATAGTCATTGCCTTTATAAAGTGTAAATTGAGAAAATAAATTAGATATTAGGATTATTAGAATAAATTTCAATTTATAGGTTCCATTTTATACATCATATTAAAGTTATCACTAACTAAGAATAATGTATCATTGGCAAATACTATACCCTCTGGAGTAGGAATTTCAATAGTCCATTTTTTTATTACTTTGTATGTATCTGGATTTACTTTTGATAAGGTGCGATCTTCATCACCAATAAACCATAGGTGGTCATTATAGTATGTTACTCCAGATACTTCAGCAAGATCATGAGGTTCATGAATAATATTCTGTATATTAAAATCGAAATCTAATTCATAAATTAAGACAGGAGATTTTTCTGTAATTATTAGCCATTCTTGAGTCTTTGGATTAAATGTTATTCCCTCGAACGCTTTGTTCGCACCCCCTAAATAAGGGATTATTTTTCTATTTTTTTCAGATAAAGATTTCTTTTCAATTGTTAGGATTTGGCGTGTTCTTTCATCTATAACATATAAATTATTTTCATTTACATAAACTGATTCCATATCTCTTAAGTCAAGTTTAAAAGATCGCAATGTTTTCCCTGACATGCTATATTGATATATTTTGCCCTCATCACTCACACAATAAAATGAATTATCTGATACATCAAACGTAATATCTGAAGGTTCATGACAGTCAATCAGCAGAGTTTCAACTGGAATTAATTTTTCAGTTGCAAATGAAATTGAAATTGCAAATAAAATTATAAATTTATTCATTTATATTACATGTGCCGTTTGCTAATCCTGGACTAGGAGTATCTTCAATTAATGGTCCGGTTCCATCAGGACAACGGGCCATTGAAATATTTGTTATTTGTGAATCATAGTCTAAATCAATTATGGTAACATATGAATCATCTTCAGGTTTTCCAACCCAAATAGATTCTCCACTACTGCTTAGCCCATCAGTTGCTGCGGGCCACTCTATGTTATCTAAGCCGGTAAACCAAACTGTAAAAATTCCACCAATAGGAATTATAGTACCATTGGGTGCAGTTGTTCCAATATCACCTTCCTGTGAATTTGCATTAGGTCCCTCATCTCCAAATACCCATCCAGATATATCTAGTTCAGTTCCCGACATGTTTATAAACTCAGCATAGTCATAACCACAATATTGACAACTTGAACAATTATCTGTTCCATCCTCACACCAAACATCATTAGATGCCAAAAATTCATTTAGAACTAAATCAGCAGTTAATTCATTGCATTCACCTGTATTATCTATATTTGAATTCCCACCACAAACTTCATTGCAATCATATTGCCCTGTTGCATCAGGAGATGCAACTAGAGTACTTTCTGTCCACTGATATATCCACCACGATGAAACAGAATTTGATTGAATGCACTCAGCATCACTCGGAACGAATACTCCACCTTGCTCCTGTAAATCAAGATCAATTTCAGAACAATCATTAGGTGTTAGTGAGAATCCATAGGGTGCAGAATCAGTAGTTGAATATACCACATCTTCATAGGTAAAATTAAAGCCTGTCAATATACAACTCCCATTGTCGATAGTAGCATTAATACTATAATTACATGCATTAGAATCAGTACAACCAAATACTTCATTTGGACTAAGAATTTCATCCTTAGTGCAAGATAAGAGAAAAAATAAAATTGATAAAAATATTGGTTTCATTTAGAACTATTTTAATAAATATAAGTTAGAGTAATGTTAGCTTTAAATTTTATTTATTAAAAATTTAATAGATTCTAATACATATCAAATATTGAAGTTATAAATATGTTATCTTAAAATACTGAAAAATAAAGGAAAGTTGTAATGCATGTAAGCTATTTTTTAATTTTTATATTGAACATATTTGTTAGTTTAATATTTTCAAAAAATACAATCAACATTCATAATCATGAATTTATAAAAACAGATAATGATAGCGCGTATATTTCTAAGTATGAGGTTTCAAATAATCAGTTTGCTGATTATTTGAATTCAGCATATAAAAAAAATAAAATTCGACTAGACTCGTTATCAAGAGTAATTGGATATTATGAAGGCGATGTATACTATAAGAGTGGTGAAAAAATATTCTATGAAATTAATGAGCTATCAGATATTCAATTTAAAGAAGATAGTTTTTATATTCTCCAAGATAAAGAAAATTTTCCAGTAGTTAAAGTCAGTTGGTTTGGAGCTCATATATATTGTAAATATTATGGATTTGAATTACCCAGTGAAATGATTTGGATGAACCTGGCAAAGAATCATATAGTTTTAAATCGTTCTCAAAAAAAACAAAGTACTTCGTTTGTACAGGATTCAACATTATCAGGAATTTATAATCTTAACTCAAATGTATCAGAATGGAATAAATCAACATATGATGATACTAGATTTTTATTTTACAGACAGATAAGAGGCTCCTCATTCAAAAAACAATTAGAGTTTTTTGGTAAAAAATTAGGAAATTATTCAACTCAAAGATTAGATGATGTTGGTTTTAGGCCAACATATAAACGTAAATAATCAATCAGATTTTTTTTATCTAATTAAATTAATTAGATGAATTAAATTACTATACTATAATTAAGGAGTTTATATGAAAAAAATAATTTTTGCTTTATGCATGTTTTCATTTATTTTTTCTAGTGTAGAAATAAGTGGTGATGCAAGATTTAGGCCAAGGTTTGATCAAAAAATTAATGGAGATGAAACATCTACATCTGATTTGTATTACTTATATAGAGCTCGAATTAATTTTAAAGTAGATATAGATGGTGGATGGTATTTTAAAACAAAATTAGGTACTAGCTCTATTGCAGGTATGAGTAAAATGGGTTCAGATGGTAGTGGCCCTGGTATAGAAAGTTCATATAGACCCTTAGTTTCATTTATGGAGTTAAACTTTGGATATAAGGCAGAGAGTTGTGGATATTGGGCAGGTATTTTCCCACTAAAAAGTAATCCATCGCTAGATATTCACTTTTATCCAAATAAATTAGTTGACATTCCATTTGCTCTTTATAGCAATGGAGCCATCATGGGAATGGGTGGTTATAAAACATTTTTTTCTAATAAAGTTAATTGGTTTATGTCTGTCGATAAAAATGTTACAAATAATGAAGAGTATCAATTAGATAATAATTTAGCCGATAGCTCATCCATTGATTTCTATACATTGGGATTAAATTCTTCTATTAAGTTGAGTCAAATAACCCTAACTCCAACGCTACTATATTCTTTTGGAAATAAAAATTCAAATTCTCCTTTGACTGTAGGTGGAGATATTACACTTCCAAGGATATCAAATATTAAATCATCTTTATCATATTATAACTCATTTAATGGCGATGAGGGTGATAATGATTACTATCAAGTAGATCACTTTAGACTTTCACTGATTTATCCATTTAATGAAAATAAAATTAAACTGTTCTATGATATGGCAAATCACAATGATGATCAGTTCTCGTATTTATGGATTTCATATACACATATGTGCTATAAAGGTGATTTAGGGGAAGTTAGTATGTCACCAACTATTAGAATGCAAACTGGTACTGGTATTGGAGACGATTATGATAAAGATTACAAAAGAAATAAATTTGAGCTAACTACTCAGATTAAATTTAAATAGATTTTATTAGTAGGTACAGCTTTTAGAATTGTACGTATTTTTATATAATTTATATTTTAATTGTACTTTATATTTATAGATATAATGTAAGTATTTTCCCAATGCGACTTTATCAATGGTAAATTATTTATTATGTGAGATTACTTATCACACTTGCTATAACCGCATGACATACAAGAATCGCAGCCATTCTCGGTTTTTAGAGACTTACTGGAGCATGCTGGGCAGATTCTAAAATCACTATTAAGCTCATCTTCAGTTACTTGCAGATTATCTGCAATATCCTGAGTTTGAGCTAAAAATTCATTTTTTTTTTGACCTGATGAAGTATCTTCAGGTTTATCAATGATTTTAACATCATAGAAAAATCGTTCTATGACATCTGCGATTTCAGAATAAAATGAGTGATAATATTTTCCTTCTTTAAAAGAACCACCATTTGGATCAAATATACCTTGAAGTTCTTCAAGAATAAACATTGGATTGGTTCCACGTCTGAATATAGCAGATATTAATCTTGTTAATACAACATACTCAGATGTTTTAGTTAGATCCTTTGAATTAATAAAAATCTCTATGGGGCGAATGCCATTATCACTTTTAACATAACTAAGAGTTATAAATACAGAATTTTTTACAAAAGCACTTTTTAGTTTATATACCTTTGCATCAACTACTTCTGGTCTACTGGTTGCCTCTGATTGTTCTTGAGGGGTCTCCTGTTTGACTTGACTAGCCTTAGGCTCTTTATTCTCTTTAATTATATCTGTAGCATTTAATTTTATCATACTTTAACTTCCTCAGTCGTAGCAACAGTTTCAGTGGCTTTGCTTTCATCTTCAGATTCTGTTTTCATCTCTTTTAGATGGTGATACATTGTTGTCAATTTTCCATCTGGTCGTTTGAAAATATCATCTCCAGCCATATCTATAGTTTCACCATTTTCTTGCATAATAGAAAAGCTTTTATTTTTCATTTCTTGAAATTCTGTCATTTTATTTTCAACACTAAGAATCGGGAAGCGACTTCCATCTCTATAAATGGTTACACCCTTAAGCTTATTTTTCCAGGCCTTAATGTAGATATCTGAGATTGTTTCAGGCTCTACATCCTCTGGAAGATTGATTGTTGATGAGATACTGTGATCGATATATCTTTGTATCACGCCTTGAACGCCTACTCTTTTAACCGAGTCAATTTTATGTGCTGTTCTGGTTAAAAATTCTGGTAGAACATCATCGACATCCTCAGCTTTATCAACATCTTCTTGTATACCCACTTTATCAATATAGGCCTGTATTGTAGAGTGAAATACTTTAAACATTTTATTTCCAAATGATTCTGATCTTCGTGTATAAAATGTAGAGAAAATTGGCTCTACACCCCCAGAAACACCTATATAATTCTTTTCTTCACTTTTATAGCCAAGAACAATATTCGATATAGATCCGGTTGGAGCAATAGACATAATAGCTATATTTCTAAGTCCATTTTTTCTAATCATATTGTGTGTTTGCTCACTCAATGCCTCTTTTACAAATGGACATTCCATATATGCCTCTTCATCAAATATAGATGAAGCGCCTTTTTCTTTTGCAATAAAAGAAGATGCTTGATAAGACGCGTTTGTTATATACTCCATAACTTTTTCAATCATCATCGTTCCTTGCTCTGAGTCATATGCTACACCCAGCTGATTAAGCATATCCGCAATTCCCATAACACCTAAACCTAATCTTCTTGTTTCCGATGCTGCCTGTCGTTGTTTTGGTAACGCATTTAAATCTTCATTCCATGTAACAACATTATCTAAAAATCGAACAAGTGTTTCTGATGATTCTGCTAGCTGATCCCAATCTATAGAAGCTTCAGGTGTAAAGCCATCCTTGACAAATCGTGATAAATTTATTGAACCCAGGTTGCAGGCGCCACCATCCTCTAATGGAACCTCTGCACAAGGATTAGTACAAATAATTGGTCTGCCAACATAGTTTGAAGGAGAATAGTCACTCATTGTAGACCAGAAAATGATTCCAGGCTCTGCAGTTTTATAGTTTCCTTCAATGAATTGATCCCAGATCTCTCGTGCTTTAATTAAGCTCTTGACCTCATTTGTATTTGGACTATCAAAATAAAGCATAAAATCACCTGAAGCTTTTACAACAATATCAAATTTACCCTTATTAATTGGAATAATATAATCACCAAAAATATCTCTTTTTGCTGCATCCTCGAAATCTGATTTTTGAAGATCATAATCGTGATTTTCTTTCACCCATTTCTTAAGCTGATTAAATGATTTAAATGTATTTAATAATTCATAATCATTAGGATTTTTAGAAGGGATACCACTAGAGTAATGTAGTTCTTCTTCATCCTGTGGTGCGCTCATAATACGATCTTTATTATTTTTTTGATATACCAGTAACGCAGAATCTCCAAACTCTCTTTGCTCATCAATTGCGCGCATAAATTCATCACTAGCTTTCACTGAAATGTTTGCGAATCTAACTTGCGTATTTTCCATTACTTGTTTTTTAATGGTATCTAATTCTTTATCATCAAACATGCCGGACCATCCACATTGCTCTACAATTTGATTGGTTACCCAGTTTGGCATCTTTTTAACATTTATAAAATGCTGGACATCCGGATGCTTTACATCAATGGTTAACATTAACGCTCCACGTCTACCACTTTGACCAATGAGGCCTGTTGTCAATGAGTATAGTTCCATAAATGATACTGCGCCTGTTGAGCTATCAGCTGCATTGTGAACCAACGAATCTTTTGGTCTCAAGCATGATATATCAACTCCAATTCCACCGCCGTATGAATAGGTTCTCGCGCATTCAAAAGCAGCCTCATATATAGAGTCAATATCATCATATTGAATTTTGGAAACAAAACAGTTTGCTAATGTCTTGATTCTATATAAATCACCAGATCCAGCAAGAACTCTTCCTCCAGATACAAATCGCCCTTCATATAAATCAGTATAAAATTTTTCAGCCCAGTGCTTTTGCTTTGTTTTACCATCCTCTACGGTTGCAATAAAAGAAGATAGTCTTTTAAATACATCTTCAGGGCACGTTTCAACGGTTTCATTGTTTAAATTTTTAAGATAATATTTTTTCTCATAAATTGTTTTAGCAAGCTCATTATCACCCAAGTAATTACCATCATAAGGTAATTTGTTGCCTTGCAAAGATGATATATGATCATAAACTTCTTTGTAGGTTTTTGTTCTTGAAGATCCAATAACTTTGGTCGTCTTGCCTTGGTATTTAAACATATTTTCAATATCGATCATAAAAATCCCTTATCATTAAAATTTTATTATTGCAGTTATAGCATAAAGCATTTTTTTGCCCAAATAGGCACAACTTACTCATAGGTAGCCGTAGAATTATTTCTAATAATTCCTAATCCAGGGTTCTGGATATTTTTATTTTTATAGATGTTTTCTCGTCGAAAAGAAAAACTCACATTATACAAGATGTTGAAATCTTGGTACAAAAATATACCTTATATTGTGTTTAGTTGCAATAATTTTGTTAGACTTTTTTAAAGAATTGAGGAGAAATTTTTTTAATTTTAGAAATATGCTAGAAATAAAAAATATGTTAAATTTAAATGTAACATTTTCTACAAATATTTATTTAAGAGGTATACATGAGTTCAGCTACAATTAAGACAGATGATTTTGAGATTGAGCTTCCTATTGTTGAAGGAAGTGAAAATGAAAAAGCGATAGATATCACATCACTTCGAGGTTCAACCGGATATATTACATTAGATCCTGGCTATGGAAATACTGGTTCTTGCAATAGTTCAATTACTTTTATTGATGGTGAAAAAGGAATTTTGAGATATAGAGGATATCCTATTGAAGATTTAGTGAAGCAGGGAGTTTCCTTTACAGACGTTTCATATTTACTTTTGTACGGTGAGCTAGAAGAATCACAAAAGAAAACAGATTTTAAAGAATACATAAGAACTCATGCGAATATTCATGAGGATATGAATAGATTTTTTAATGGATTTCCCCTATCAGCACATCCAATGGCTATTTTATCTTCGATGGTGACCGCTTTATCTGCGTTCAATCCTGATGGTGATAGTCAAGATCCTGATGTAATTGACGAGAATATTGCAAAACTTATTGCAAAGGTTAAAACGATTGCTGCGTATTCATACAGAAAGTCTCATGGAATGCCATTTATATATCCTGATCACAATTTAAACTATGTAGATAACTTTTTATATATGATGTTTGGCGAACCTCAGAAAGACTACATCCAAAATGATGTTGTGTCTGATGCTCTAAATACATTATTAGTTCTGCATGCTGATCATGAACAGAATTGCTCTACATCCACAGTTAGAATGGCTGGTAGTAGTCATGCTAATTTATTTGCAACAATTTCAGCTGGAATTGCAGCGCTGTGGGGACCTAAACATGGTGGAGCGAATCAGGCTGTGATAGAAATGCTTGAAGGCATATATAAAGATGGAGGTGACTATAAAAAGTATATTGATTTAGCTAAAGATAAACAATCTGAGTTTAGATTGATGGGATTTGGTCACCGTGTGTATAAAAATTATGATCCAAGAGCAGCTGTTATAAAGGATAAAGCTAAGCAAGTATTAGATAGTCTAAAAATTGATGATCCACTTCTTGATATCGCGCGTAACCTAGAAGAGATTGCCCTAAAGGATGAATACTTTGTATCTCGAAAACTATATCCGAATGTTGATTTTTATTCAGGAATTATTTATCGTGCCATGGGAATACCAACCAATATGTTTACGGTAATGTTTGCCTTAGGAAGACTACCAGGCTGGCTCGCACATTGGAGAGAAATGGTATTAGATGGGCAGCGAATCAATAGACCACGACAAATATTTACTGGAAATATCAAAAGGAGTTTGTAGTGAAGCAGTATCAAGATCTAGTTAGAAATGTTATAGATAATGGTACGCTCAAGCAAAATAGAACTGGGGTTGATACATTATGTTATTTTGGATATCATTATAAAGTTGATCTTTCAGAGGGATTCCCTCTTCTTACTACAAAAAAAATATACTTTAGTTCTGTTATTAGGGAGTTACTTTGGTATCTATCTGGTGAAACCCACATACGCAACTTAAGAGAACATACTAAAATTTGGGACGCTTGGACCTCGGAAGAAAAGAATTGGGAAATAGGAAAAATGTATGGATATCAGTGGACTCATTGGGAGAAATTCACTGAGACAGATACTCCTGGACTATATGAAAAAAGTTATATTAATCAAATTAAAGACGCAATTGATTTACTTAAAAATTCTCCAGACTCAAGAAGAATAGTGGTCACAGCATGGAATCCGTCAGTTTTAGATGAAATTGCGCTTCCCAGTTGTCATTCATTTTTTATTTTCAATGTAATCAATGGAAAATTGAATTGCCATTTAACTCAAAGAAGTGGCGATATCGGACTTGGGATACCATTTAATTTAGCGTGCTATGCAGCGCTTACTCAAATGATTGCACAAGAGGTTAATCTGGAGCTTGGTGAATTCTCTCATTATATTAATGATGCACATATATACGTAAATCATATTGATGGCTTAAAAGAGCAACTAGAGCGTGAACCAATGGATTTACCCAATCTTACCATAGCAAAAAAACCATTTTGGGATTTAGAATTTGATGATTTTAAATTAGAAAATTATAATCATCACCCTGCCATTAAATTCGAAGTAGCAGTCTAACGATGAACATACAGCTTATTTGGGCTCAAGATACCAATGCCGCAATTGGTAAAGATGGAACCTTGCCCTGGCATTATTCAGAAGATTTGAAAAACTTTAAAAAGCTTACCACTGGGCATACTATTATAATGGGACGTAAAACTTGGGACAGTCTTCCAATAAAACCGTTACCAAATAGAAAAAATATTGTAATTAGTAGCACCGAACAAACTGGTGTAGATAGCTATAAATCTATCGATGCTTGCATGGAATACATTCAAAAAAATCAATCATTACAGAATGTTTTTGTCATTGGAGGAATGTCTATTTATAAGCATTTTTATGATTATGCAGATACGCTTCACATTACATTCATAGACAAAAGTTTTGATGATACAGATACTTTTTTCCCAATTGATATAATTCAAATTAAGAAAGATTTTAAATGTATTGAACATTGTGATAGTGGTGATTTACAATTTACCAAATGGATAAGAAAATAGTCTCATTTTCGCTATGGTTTTTTCTTGTATGCTTATGGAATTTTTGTTTTCCTAATGCCCAACCTATATACGATGTAATTATGGCAGTTATTTTATCTTTTGTAACTAAAATTAAATTTTTTAACTCGGTGCAATAATAATTATGAATGCCCCAATTATAGATATAAAAAAACATATCATCATTTTACGTGAAAATGTTTCCTTGAGTATTAACCACCCAAAAAATGCAATAAATATTGTAGAGGTTTGATTTAATATGCTTGCTATTGATGCTGATGTTTTAGCCATCCCAATCACCCACATTGCAAATCCAACATAAGTTCCCAAAAATGATCCTAGTAAGATAATTGGCCATATTTTTTTATTAGATAATTGGAAAACAATTTCCTTTTTCTTCATCATGAAGCTCATTGTTATATATGATAATAAAGTTCCGGGTATTAATCTAAAAATAATAATCCATAGCTGCATTTCAATAGAATTAGAAAATCGATTAAGTATAGGTTTGACCATTATGATTCCTAATGCCATAAGCGAGTATGCAAGGATTCCAATAATTAGGCCTTTATTTAAATTACTTATATTGGACTTTTCTTGATTAAATGAAAGATATAGTATTGATAATAAAATCATTAGACCTCCTACTATATCTGCGACCGTAAGACTTTCATCTAAAATGAAGTATGCAAGCATAATAACCATTGGACTATAAATAGTATTAATTATTGCACTTCTAGAAGTACCCAGAATATTCAAAGAAATTAGAAATAAGACATCAGCAATAGTTATGCCAATAATACCACTTAATGCTAGTATCAAAGTTTCATTAATGCTCAGAGCATTTACTGCTGATATATCAGATATTAATAAAGTAGTTAAAACAAATAATATGGTACCTATAGTATTTTTTAGTGGATTTAAAATATAGGGTGAAACTGAATTACCAATAATTTTAAACAAAGAAACTGATATGCCCCATGTAATAGCACTACCTAAGGATAGAATTTCACCTAGGAGCATTTAATCTGGAATATTTCCTTCAAGCAAAGAAGTCAAGTCTTGTTGATTGATAATAGGAGTATTTAATTTTTTTGCTTTATTAAGTTTTGAACCTGGATTTTCACCTAATATCAAAAAAGAAGTTTTTTTGCTTATGGAGCTTGTTATCCTACCCCCTAATGATTCTATTTTATTTTTTATTTCCGTTCTATTTAAATCATCAAATGAGCCTGTAATTACAAATAGATATCCTTCAAGTTGATTTGAAACAATAGTTTGGTTAAATGTTACGCCAGATTCAATACACTCATTTATATTATCAAGATTATTTTGAATACTAAAATATTTAACAATAGATTCGGCCATAACTTCTCCAATCTCATGTATTTGATTTAAATCATCTTGAGATGCGTCCATAAGTTCGTATATATTTGAATTATACTTTTTATCTAGAAGTTTACACGCATGAATTCCAATATTTCTAATTCCCAGTCCATGTAAAAACCTTGATAGATCAGTTTTTTTAGCAGAGTTAATGGCATTAAGTATATTATTAATAGATTTTTCAGCCATTCGCTCTATATTTTCAAGATCAGAATAGGTAAGTTTAAAAAGATTACTATATGTATTAATAATTTTTTGATCAACTAATGAGTCAATAAGTTTATCTCCGACTCCATCAATATCTAAACTATTTTTTGATACAAAATGTTTAATTTGACCTTTAATTTGATCTGGACAATTTTCAATATTAGTACATCGCAACACTGCATCTCCAGATTCTCTTATGGTTTGACTACTACATGAAGGACAAAAATTAGGTAGTAGATATTTTTTACTGTTGATAGATCTTTTCTCTTTAATGACTTTAATTACTTCAGGAATGACATCTCCAGCACGATGGATGATAACAGTGTCTCCAATTCTAATATCCTTTCTATCTATCTCATCTTGATTATGAAGAGTTGCATTAGAGACCATAACACCCCCAACATTAACTGGATTAAGTTTTGCAACTGGAGTAATGGCTCCTGTTCTTCCCACACTGGCTATAATGTTGATTATGGTAGTAACTTCTTGTTGTGATTTTAATTTACCCGCTATTGCCCATCGAGGAGATCTACTTCGCTCACCAATTATACGTTGATCAGAAAATGAATTAACCTTAATTACCACTCCATCAATATCATAATCAAGCTTATTCCTAATTGACTCAATATAGTTATAGTAATTAATAACCTCTTTTATTCCCCTGCCCAATTTTACATTCTTATTAACTGGAAGACCAAGGGCTGGAAGACAATTCATTAAATCGATTTGGCTATCTACGTTAAGATTACTTATTAATCCATGTGAATAAAAATTTATTCTAAGTGGTCTTTCTGAAGTAATTTTAGAATTTAATTGTCTAAGACTACCTGCTGCGCAATTTCTAGGATTGGCAAAAGGAGAATGGTCATTTTTAATTCGTTGATCATTAAGTGACTTAAAATCTGCATGATTAATAAAGACCTCACCTCTAAATTCTAAAATACCAGAAACATCAAATTTTGATTCTTCGAGCCTTAATGGGATTGCTTTAATTGTTTTTAGATTCGCACTGACATTTTCACCTATTAACCCATCACCTCTTGTAGAACCATGTTTAAATTTTCCATTTTCATAAACAACTTCAACTGCTAATCCATCTAATTTTGGTTCCATGACATATTCTATATCATGATTAACATTTAGTATTTTTTTTATCCTAAGATCAAATTCATGAAGTTCTTCATGATTCATCGCATTGGCGAGAGATAACATTGGAATACTGTGTTTTAAGGAATCAAATTTTGATGCAGGTGATGCTCCAACTCTTTTTGTTGGAGAAAAATCTTGAATTAAGTGTGGATTTTGTTTTTCTAAATTTTCTAATTCTCTAATTAGGATATCATAATTAGAATCTGAAATTGTAGGATTATCATTAACATAATAATTTATATTATGCTGATTTATTTCTTTAATAAGCGATAGTATTTTTTCTTTTGCATCCATAGAAAATTAATCTAGAATGCTTGTATATCTCTCACCTCTATCACAGAGTATAGTAAAAACTATTCCTTCAGGATTATTTTTTTTAACCCATCTTTCTGATGCTAAAATATTAGCACCTGCAGAAATTCCAACCAATAATCCATTTTCCAGAGCAAGTTTTTTGCATCTGCTTTTTGCATCTTCTGTTGATATTGGAATTATTTCATCAATTTTATTTAAATCAACTAAAAACTTAGATCCATCGCCAATACCCTGTATACCATGAGGACCTTTCTCTCCACCACTCATTACTGCTGATTCTGCAGGTTCTACAGCAATCATTTTTACTCTAGAATCAAATTCTTCAAAGCCTTTTTGTACACCCATAATAGTCCCACCAGTACCAGTACCAGCAATAAATGCAGAAATATATTTTCCAATTGTAATGGAATGACTTAATAATTCTTTAAATGTTGTTTTACTATGACACTCAATATTTAATGGATTAGTAAATTGGTTAAGTGTAAAGTAGCCTTTACTTTCAACCATTTGATCTTTAAGAAGAATAGCAGCATCAAAGTCACCTTCAGCCACCTCAATGAGTTCTGCTCCATACATTCTCAATAAAACTTTTCTTTCCTCTGACATATCACAAGGCATAACAATCTTTACTTTATAACCTCTTTCTGCAGCAATCATTGCTAAGGCAATACCTGTATTGCCACTAGTTGCTTCAATAATTGTATCTCCGGGTTTAATCAATTTATTCTCTTCTGCATCATCTAAAATCCATTTAACCGGTCGATCTTTTATTGAACCCCCTGGGTTTACTGATTCTAACTTTGCATAAATTTTATCTGATAACCTTACAAAAGGTGTATTACCAATAAAATCAGATACAAGGCGAGATTGCAGCTCATCCTGTTTTCCTTTAAAAATTCTTTTTGATTCCATAAATACAAATTACCTATTTTTGTATTGATTCTTCTAATAAAAATTGAAGCTTCTTTGTTATTGTATATTCAGATTCCCATTCATCCCAATAGCAAGGTAGTATTCCAATTGCACTTGAACAAATAAAAGCTTCATCCATTGTATTTACTTCACTTTTATGTATTATTTTGTTGATGCAATTTATGTTCTTTTGCTTGGCAATAGATTCAATTTTACTCCTGGTAGTACCCGATAGAATGCCAAGACTTAGACTAGGGGTTATTAATGCTTCATCCTTAATAAAAAAAATATTTCTCATTGAACATTCTGTTATATTTTGCTCATCATTTAAAAATATACATTCAAAAGCATTTTTTGCCTTAGCATCTTCTAATGCCATCATATTTCCAATATAATTAATCCCTTTAAATGATGGATTAAATCGTACAAGTGGATAATTTGATTCATTGAGAAAAATAACTTTAACAGGACTTTTAGGAATATCATACATCTCCTTTATAGTCATATAAATATTTGGTAATATTTTATTATTATCAATAGGTGTTCCCTTTGTGATAATAATTTTAATTAAACCATCCGTGATACTATTTATCTCAGCTAAGTTTTTGACATCATTTATAAGATTTATTCTGTTTATTGTAGAAAAATCAATTTTAATTGTTGATAGTCCTTTTAAGAGTCTATCAATGTGATCATTAATTTGAATTATTTTATTATTTTTTAATCGAATAGTTTCAAAAATACCATAGCCTCTATTTAGTCCATAATCATCAACAGATATTAAGGCCTCATCAGATTTTTTAATTTTTCCATTAATTAAATAGTATTTTATTTTCATTTTTTCATTTCTCAAGAATTTTACTTTTTTGTATTGCTTCTTCGCGTTCACCTTTTGCTGTTGAATCCCAAACAACACCACCTCCAACAGGGTATTCTGCGTTTTGATTTTCTAAAGTAAGAGTTCTAATAGCAATATTAAAAATCATATCTCCATTATTTGATATGATTCCCATGGCACCCGTATATATTCCACGAGAATAATTTTCTATTTGATCAATAATTTCAATAGCTCTTTGCTTAGGTGCACCTGTAATTGATCCTCCTGGAAATAGTGCTTCAAAAATATTTGTTTCATTAATATTATCCTTCAAAGTACCATTAATATCTGACACCATATGGTGAACAGTATTAAATGATTTCACATGAAATAAATCATTTACTTTAATTGACCCATATTGACATATTTTTCCTAAATCATTTCTTATTAAATCAACAATCATTAAATGTTCAGCTTTATCTTTTTCGGAATTCATAAGCTCGATCTTCAAATCTATGTCTTCACTATCAATATTGGATCTCATTCGAGTTCCTTTAATGGGGTATGATGATATTTTGTCATTTATTTTTGTAAAGAAATTTTCTGGAGACATACTTAAATAGGTTTTAGAATTCAAATTCAAATATGCACTGTATGATGTATTGGCAGTTTTTAATAGTGATAGATATAAATCAAATTCTTTTCCAATTAATTCTAAACTGATTGGTTGCGTATAGTTTATTTGATATACATCGCCCGATTTCAAATAATTTTTAATTTTAGCGATTATTTGATTATAATATTTAATATCTGGGACATCTATAATTTTATTTAATACTGATTTTTTAGTTTTAAGATTTATTAAATCACTTTTATGGATTTTTTTTATCATTCGTGGTTTTCCGAACCAAATTAAAGGTACATCAGAATTAATATTTTTAAAATTTCCCTTTGGGAAAAAAATATTTTTTGAATCATATGAAAGGAAGCCCACTGCTGCAATTTCTTCAGATTCTTTCTTCCATTCCGTAATTTTATTTTGAAAATTATTTATTATATTTTTTTCTATTAATTGATTTTTAGATATTGAATAGATATCATCAAATCCCCATATTGAAAAAAATTGATTTTTATTATAAGAAAAAAATATAGCATCAGGAGTTCCATATTTTTCTAAATATTTTATCATTTATCTATAGGAGAGTTGAGACTAGAACCAAATGTTGTATAAATTAATGTTTGAGGTGAAGTAATTGTATATGAAAATACTTTTTCTTTTTTTAAGAATTTGGTGAGACCCATATTTTTTACTTCACGTAAAGCAATTTTCTTTTTAGTGCCATCAACTCTTTTTGTTATAAGGGGTAATCTTGGAGGAGTCCATTTAAGATGCGTTGCTACTAAATTGAATAAATTATGAATTATATCTTCATCCCAATCTGGATTTACTTTTAGTTCACGACTTTGAAGTTTTAGATTTTTACTTTTTAATTTACTATATCCAGAAATAGCATAAATTGATTTTAGTTCTGGATATAAAATTTCATCTATTCTTTTTTCAAATGTTTCTGAATCCACATTCCTAAAAAACCACTTCCAATTATAATCAGACAGTATTTTAATCCAATTCATAGAATTTTCGTTATAATTTTGGAATTTTAACCATGTTGAATCACTATGTAGAACCAACATTTTTGAAAATATATTCTTTGGGATTTGAATATTATATAACCATAGAAGAAAAAATAATGTTGAAAAAGGAAATTTATTTTTAAACATTGAAGAATTAACTTCAGTTAAAATATTTGGATTACAAGATGTATTGAATCCACTGGGTAATTCATTTTTTATAGATACAATATGACCACCTATTGCCTTGCCTTGATGTGGTAAGATGTTTAGGTCAACCCATATAATATTATTTCTATTTTTCTTGGCTTCATCACATATCCATATCGATTCTAAATCATAGTATCCAACTAATTCCCAATTTTTATAATGTTTTAGTAGGGATGCGCAAATTATACCATCGTAATCAGCTGATGTAATAAATTGTTGTTTTTCATCATTAATCCATGGATATTTATTAATTATATCATTACGTTTTAAAATCATCATTAAATATTACTACAATTGATTATATTTATGGTAAGAATTCAATGAAAATTTATTTTTAAGGAGTGTTCTAATGATTAAACGCTGTATTTTTTTATTTTTAACTATTAATATTTCTTCACTGTATGCCATTCTTGGTGGTGTAGGAGTTCATGTAGCGCAAGATGGTTTTACTGTAGATCAAGAATCTTTTAACTATGAATCTATTTCAATAACCAGAGATGCTATTGACTCTCCAATTGGAGGAGGAGCTTTTGTTTATTTGACAGTTATTCCATTTCTTGATTTTGAAGCTGGTGTTAGCCTTACAGGTTCAGAATATAATTACGTATTTAATGGTGAAGATAGTCCAACTATGGGAATTGCTAAATTTGGCTGGTATTTATCTGCTCAAAGACCTGTATTTAAATTCCCAACTATCAGAATGTATGCTGGTGCAGGAATAAATGGCTCAACACATACAAAAATAGTTTCATACGAAACTTTAGTTGATGGAGAAATTGATACCGATAAATTAGATGATCTTGAATACCTTGAAGATAAACTTGGAGTTACTAATACTGGAGTGCATATTGAGTTTGGAGGAAGATTTAAACCTCCTATTATACCTTTTTCAGTTAATGCAAATGCTAGATATCATATTATAAAAGATGTAGTTCCAGAAGAAGATGGTTATTTATCTCTATCAATAGGGGTAGCTTTTGCAATATAGTAAGAGATATATAATCAGCATTAGTATTTTACTTAATTTATCTTTTGGCCAAAATGTAATTCACCCAGGTTTTTTTGGTGAGGATTTATATAATTATATTCAAAATAACTATCAAGCATCATCTACTTTAGGTTATAATAATGCAAGAGATGTAATGTACTCAGAAATTGATTTAAAGCCTGGCAATGAATTGACGGGCGTATATTCAGGTTATTCGATCACACTAGATTTATCTCAAGACCCAAGTACAAATGCTTACGATCAAGGTATAAATTGTGAACATACATGGCCACAAAGTTTAGGAGCAGGTTCTGAACCAATGAAAAGTGACATGCACCATTTATTTCCTACTAAATCAAATGTAAACTCTTCCCGGGGTAATGATCCTTTTGCAGATATATCAGATATTAATACAGATAAATGGTATCGAGACGATTATTACATAGAAACTATTCCAAATAGTTATATTGATGAATATGCTGAAAAATGGAACCCACCTAATCAAGATGATGAAAGATTTGAGCCACGTGAACAGCAAAAAGGTGATACAGCCAGAGCTATGTTTTATTTTTACACCATATATGAAAATCAGGCTGCACCTGGATTTTGGGAAATTCAGGAACAACAGTTGATTGATTGGCATTTTTATGATCTTCCGGATCAATCTGAAATTAATAGATCAAATTCAATTGCATCATATCAAGGCAACAACAATCCTTATGTAATTGACCCGTCCTTAGTTGGAAGAATCTTTTTAATTGAAGAGGGTACTATTCTTGGAGATATGAATAGTGATAGCTCTTTAGATGTATTAGATCTTATCGTTAGTATTAGTTATATCGTTGGTCAATCTGACCTTGTTTATAATGATGTACTTATTTCTGATGCAAACTATGATTTAGATTTAGATATTTTAGATGTCGTGATATTAGTTAATTCAATTTTACAATAAAGAATGGAGAAGCAATGATTAAATTTTTTTATACAATATTATTAATATTTTCAGCTAGTATTTTTTTATTTGGACATGGTGGTATGACTGTTCAAGAGTTAGTGAATTCAATAGATTTAGCCAACCCGGATAAACATTTAGTTGAAGATTTTCAAAGAGCTACGATGAATATGACACTTGGAGATCCAGGATATGGCAATTTGGGTCCAAAAACAAAGGAAAAATTAAGGGAGATCAAGAAAAATATGGATTCAAAAAGCATAAAAACTAATTCAGGGTTGGAATATAAAGATATTGTTCTTGGTGAAGGAGAATCACCTGAGGTTGGGGATAGAGTTATTGTTCATTATACAGGAACGTTGGAAGATGGTACAAAATTTGATAGTTCCCGAGATAGAGGACAGCCGTTTGAATTTGCTATTGGAGTTGGTCAAGTGATTAAAGGTTGGGATGAGGGAGTGATAACAATGAAACCTGGAGGTAATCGAATTTTAACAATTCCATCAGATTTGGCATATGGTGAAAGAGGTGCTGGTAATATCATTAAGCCTGGAGCAACACTTATTTTTGATGTTCAGCTTTTAGAATTTAAGAAGAAATTCATAGATACTGATTTTAGTCTTCCAGGACAAGAAATTTTAACTGATTCAGGACTTAGAATGATTGAGCATATCAAAGGAGAAGGAAATAAGCCTACTTCAGGACAAACTGTTTTTGTTCATTATACAGGCTTATTGCCAGATGGTACAAAATTCGATAGTTCTCATGATAGAGGCCAACCTTTTAGATTCAATGTTGGAGAGGGTAGAGTGATTAAAGGCTGGGATGAGGCCATATTAGATATGAATGTTGGTAGTAAACGTACTTTAATTATACCTCCTGAACTTGGATATGGTGAAAGAGGAGCAGGTAGAGTTATTCCGCCTAATGCAACTCTAATTTTTGAAGTTGAGCTAATAGATGCTAAATAAATGTGTTCTAATAATATTGTTAATATTAACAGTATCTTGTACACAAGAATCATATATTTGGTATAATGGTAGTTTTGCTGATGCTCTTAGTGAGGTATCTAATGATCAAGGGAAAATCCTATTTTTAGACTTCTATTCTGATAATTGAGGAGCATGTGTTCGGCTGGATGCTGAAACTTTATCAAATAATGAAGTTATTTCATTTTCCAAAGAAAATTTTTTATCCTTAAAGCTTAAGCCGTGGTCTAACAGAAAGCATTCTGAACTTTTTGATACAATGAAAGGAAAAGGTCTTCCACTTTTAGTGTATTTAAATAACAATGGAGAAGAAATAGATCGTATTTTAGGTTATCTCCCTCCATATCAATATTTAAAAAGAATAAAAAATATAGTAAATGGAAATGATACATTTTTATCATTAAAAAATAAATTTAATGGAGGCTCTAGAAATATCAATGTATTATCATCATTAGCTCAAAAATGTGAGTCATATAAAGAATCTGAAATCTGTGATCAAGTATACTCTTATATTTATAATAATAAATTAAAGTTCAACTCTGAAGTTATATTTAAATCTGAAATAATTTTTGGTAAAAAACAATTAGAATATGCTGGAGACACATCATATCTAATGAGTTTAAAAGAAAATTATAATGATCCTGATAAACAAAAAATAATATATACTACACTTATTAATTATTATCAAAATAACGGAGATTCAAAGATAGAATCAGATATATATAAAAAATATTCAGATATATTTTTATCTGATATAAATATTTTAAATGCATATGCCTGGAGAATGACAGAAATTCAAAGTAATCTAGAAGATGCATTAGATAAGTCAATTATCGCTATAAAGTTAAGTTCGGACGATTTAGAGCAAAAAGGCAATGTGCTTGATACAAAAGCAGAGATACTGTGGCTATTAAATAGATATGATGAAGCGATTACTACAATTAATTTAGCTATTGAAATTAATCCAGACTCAGACTATTTCAAGGGTCAACGAACAAAGTTTCAAAATTCAAAAAGTCAGGAGTAACAATGAAAAAAAATAATATTATCTTAAAGTGTTTTTCAATTATTTTCTGTCTATTGTCGCTAGCTTTTTCACAAGAAGGTTCATTTAAGATTGGTAATATAAAATATGATTATAATAATTTAGAATTTTCATTTTCAGAAAGAGAAGCAGATGTATCAATAAAAATTGGTAAATTTTCAATGTCTACTTCAAACACTTCAGCTGGTTTTTCCAATAATGGGTCTGGTGATATTTCAATAGGACCTTCAAAGGTTCAAATTCAGAATGTATTTATTAATGCATTTAATAAAAATACACGAGATAATCTAGAATTTGATCTAGGTTCTTTTAGGTTTGATCTTAATCAATTTAATTTTGATATTGATAATATAGAGGATCCTAATTTAGAAGATTTAGCATTTAATATGAAGCTTACAGCAAGTAATATAATTCTTGATTTATCTCAGATTAGATCATTTCCACCAGATGTACAACAGATCTTTGAGCAAATTGGTACTATTGATAAATTGGCATTAAATAGAGCAACCATAAGTACATCATATAATTCATCTAAATTATTTAGATTTGATGTTGATGGGATGACGAGTCTTGCAAATATAAAAATTACTGTTTCAGCTATTGTTGATGAAATATATCCAGAAAAGACACAATTTCAAGCATGCACCTTAACAATTAGTAATCTTTCTCCAGAGGTAAATAAAATGGTTTCCATGATACAAACTCAAACAGGGTTTCCTATCCCAATGACAAATGGGTCAATTACTTTTGATGTAAAAGATATGCTTAATGCTGGACAAAATCCATTTGGTGGTTTTTAATTTTTTTGATTTTTAAAGAAAACCTGTAACATCCCTTCAATAGTAAGAGATTCAATATATGTATGTTTGATATTAATTTTTTCTGATATTAATTTCCCAAAGCCACCGGTAATTATAATATTATTACTCACGTCACCAATCTCAGCATCTATTAATTTAATCATACCTTCTACTGATGTCAAACCACCATACATCACACCTGATTGAATATTTGAAACTGTATTTTTACCAATCACTTTTGTGGGAAATTTATATATTGTATCTTTTAATAGTGCTGTTTTATTAATAAGATAGTCTGCAGAGACATCTATTCCAGGTGCAATTGCTCCACCCATAAAATGACCATCAGCATTAATTACATCATAAGTTGTAGCTGTTCCAAAATCAATAATTATAGAAGGATTAAAATTTAATTTATTCGCAGCTACTGCATTACATATTCTATCATTTCCTACTTCGCTTGGGTTATCTACATGAAGTTTAAGATGACTGTTTTTATGATTTATTTCATAAATATTTATTGAATGATTTTTACAATAATTAATTAAAAGTTTTGTTAAGTTTGGAACAACAGAACATAAAATTATAAAATTAAAGCTTCCAAGATTATACTTTGTTAGCTGATTGATAAAATTTTCATTGCTTTCAACTCTAGTAATTTCACCTAATTTTTCATTGCTATAATCACAAATAGTTATAGATGTATTTCCTATATCTAAACATAGTAATTTCATACTTCAATCACTCCACTAGAAAAAATATGTTTATTTTTTTCATTTTCTATTTTTGCAAACCCATTAGTATCTATACCTTTAAATAAACCATGGATTATCTCATCATTGTAATGAAACTTGACTTTTTTATTAATATGCATACACCTTGCAAGCCATTGCTGTATAATTTCATTGTTACTTGTTAATAATAATTTTTCAATTTGAAGCATAAAGTTAGATAAAATAATTTCTCTCATTATATTTTTTTTAATTTCAAATGCAATTGAAGTAATATTTGGAATATCGGATGATACTATATCATTTTCATTCCAATTAACATTAATTCCTATGCCAATATTAAAAGTCATTTTCATTTCTATTAATTTTGATTCAATAAGAATTCCAGCAATTTTTTTTTCACTGCAAAGTATATCATTGGGCCATTTTATACCAATATTTATTTTACATATTTCATATATTGCATTATAGATTGCTATTGATGAAATAAGAGGCATTAAATTAGATTTAGATTTATTTAGTTGTATCCCTAATGAAAATGTCAATGATTTTTCACTTAAGCTAAGCCAATGAGTATTTCTTCGTCCTCTTCCATTTTTTTGCTTTTCAGCGACTACGACTATATGATTATTTTTTTTGATATGATCCCAAACTTCATCATTGGTAGATGATGTTTCATTGAGATATAAGATATTTTTACCCAAATTTTTGGTTTTTAAGAGGTTTAGATACTTTTCTGTATCAAACTGCATACTTATTCTTGAAATTCTCCAAATCTATTTTTTAGTAACTCTGAAATTTCTCCTAGAGTTACATTAGATTCAACACATTCAATAATTGCAGGTATTAGATTATTATTATTATCAATAGATTGGCTTAGGGAATCAAGACATGTTTTTACTTTTTCTTTGTTACGTTCTTTTTTTAATTTTTTTAATCTTGCAATCTGATTATCAACAGCTTCTTTATTTATTTCTTGTAAATTTTCAACCCTGGATGAGTTTGATTCAAATTTATTAACACCAACTACTATTCTATTTTTCTTATCTATTTCCATTTGATAATCATAAGCACTTTTAGATATTAAATTTTGTTGAAAACCAGATTCGATTGCCTTGATTGCACCACCCATATTTTTTATCTCATCCATTAGTTTTAATGTATTTTCAATGATTTCATTTGTTAAAGATTCAACATAAAATGATCCTGCTAGAGGATCTGCAACATCTGGAATTCCAGATTCATATCCTATAATTTGTTGTGTTCTAAGTGCAGTCTCTGCAGATTCTGGGGTTGGTAATGATAATGCTTCATCTTTAGAGTTCGTATGTAATGATTGTGTTCCACCTAAGACTGCTGCTGTGGCCTGTAGTGTCGTTCTAATTATATTATTATCAATATCTTGTGCTGTCAATGTTGATCCAGCGGTTTGAGTATGAAATCTACACATCATAGCTTTCGGATTGGTAACTTTGAATTGATCTTTCATTATTGAGGCCCATATACATCTCGCTGCTCTAAATTTAGCTATTTCTTCAAAAAAATTATTATGACAATTAAAGAAAAAGCTTAGTTGCTTACCAAATTCATTCGGTTTAAGGCCAGTATTTATTGCATGATGAACATATTCAATTGCATTTGAAAAAGTAAAGGCTAACTCTTCAACTGCATTTGCACCTGCTTCTCTTATATGGTATCCAGAAATAGAAATTGTATTCCACTTAGGTAGATTCTGTCCACAGTATTCAAATATATCAGTAATTAATCTCATGCTATGATCAGGTGGAAATATATATGTTCCTCTAGCTATATATTCTTTTAAAATGTCATTTTGAATTGTACCTCTTAATTCAGATAAATCAATTTTTCTTTCTTTTGCAACTGCTATTAATAGACTCAGCAATATTATAGCTGTTGAATTTATTGTCATGGAGATTGATATTTTTTCTATAGGGATATTATTTAATAATAATCTCATATCATCCAGAGTAGAAATTGGTACACCGACCTTACCTACTTCACCTTCCGAAAACTCATGATCTGAGTCATATCCAGTTTGAGTTGGTAAATCAAAAGCAATAGATAAGCCCTTTGCTCCTTTCGTTAATAGCTCAATATATCTTTTATTGCTTTCTTCAGTAGAAGCAAAACCTGAGTATTGCCTCATTGTCCACAGTTTTTCACTATACATATCTGGATAAATCCCAGATTTATAAGGAAAATTACCTGGAGATGAGTTTTCATCTCCATAAAATGTTTTTAAATTTATATTAGATACTGTTTTTTTATTTGACATAGATAATGTTAAATATGTATTTCACTAAGTTCAAGCTTTTTAGTTTGTTTTGTTATCATTTGATTAAAATTATCTAATCCCTGTTTTTGTTGGTTCCACAGTAATTTTGATTTGACACTTTCTAAGCTACCCCAGTAAAAGTCGATATGTTCACTTGAGAGTTTTACATCTTTTGATTTTACTTCAATTCCAAATACAGGTATCAAGAATACAGAATCGTATTTTGGATCATAATAGCTGTTGACACAATCCACTGTCCACATTTTTTCAGGATATAAACCAGTTTCTTCTTTCAATTCTCTTATTGCTGCCTGATAAGTTCGTTCATTTGATTTAATTCCTCCAGTAATACATTGCCAAATTAGAGGATATCTTTCTTGGGGTGATCGTTTTATTGTTAAAAATTGTGGAATTTCACCTTCCCAATAAACAACATGACAATCTATAACTCCTACTTTTACGTTATTCATTTATACCTCCATTGTATGTATTTTTAAAGTCTTTTACCCAATTTGTAAAATTACCATTTTTTATATTCTTTCTAATCATTTCCATCAAATTAAAATAAAAAGACAAATTATGTTCAGTTGCAATACGAAGACCAAGGATTTCTTTAGTTTTGAATAAATGGTGAAGGTAAGATTTGGTATATAAAGTTGATAATTTTGATGAAGAGTTCACATCAATAGGAGATTGATCATTAAAATACTTACTATTTTTAATATTTATTGGACCTTCTTTTGTAAATAATTGTCCATTTCTAGCGTTTCTTGTTGGCATTACACAATCAAACATATCAACTCCCAAGGTCACATTATCAATTAAATCTATAGGTGTTCCCACGCCCATTAAATACCTTGGTTTATCTTTAGGTAACATTGAATCCATAAATGCAACAGTTTCATGCATTTTATCCTTTGGTTCCCCTACAGCTAAACCACCAATTGCATAAATTGAAGACTCCAATTGTAATAAATCTAATGCAGATTTTTCTCTAAGCTGTAGATTAGTTCCACCCTGAACAATAGGAACAAGTAGTTGCTCTTTATTGTAATAACCTTCAGTGGAATTATAGTAGTTATGTGCAATTTTAGCCCACTTTGACGTCAGATTGACAGCGTCATCCCATTCATTGATTTGACCAGCCCCTGATGGACAGACATCAAGCATCATCATAATATCAGAACCAATTATCCTTTGAATATCAATTACATTTTCAGGTGTAAGTTTATGTTGATCGCCATTTAAGTGAGATTGAAAACTAGCTCCATCATTTTCTATTTTTCTTAAACCCTTAAGACTGTAGATTTGAAATCCACCTGAATCAGTTAGAATTAATCCATCCCAATTCATAAATTTATGAAGACCTTTTGATTTTTTCAGTACATCTACCCCAGGTCTTAAAAACATATGGTATGTATTTGCCAATATTAAATTAAAACCGATATTTTGAACTTCACTTGTCATCAAGCCTTTAACTGCACCATAAGTACCTACAGGCATGAAGACTGGTGTTTGGACTATTTGATCATTAATAATAAGTGTGCCTGAACGCGCTGAGGTATCTTTGCATTGGGCATCTATTTTGAAATCTGCCATATAAGCTAAATACTATTTTTTAGCAGTAGTTTTTTTAGCAGTAGTTTTTTTAGCAGTAGTTTTTTTAGCAGCAGTTTTTTTAGCAGTAGTTTTTTTAGCAGTAGTTTTTTCAGAAGATTTTTCTACATCTTTTTCTACAACCTTTTTAACAACTTTTTTCTTGGCCTTTACTACAGAAAGTGCTCTTAATTTTCTAACTCTTTCTTGATTTTTCCTATGCTTTTTATTTGCATTCTTTTTCTTTTTATTCATTCAGCTAATTCCTTTATTGAGCGGCTAATTTATTTATCTTATTTATAATTAACAATTAATTAATATATATTCAATAATTTTAACGAATGTACCAGCTTTAATAAGAACTGATTTTTCATTTAAAATTTATATTATTTTCAAAATACCAATTCATTTATTTAGCTAATTAAATTATATCAATTTATTGTAATTTAGACTTGAAATATTTCTAATAATAGGAGAATTAATGACTATAAAATGGGAAGTAATTAAAGAATTTAAAGATATAAAATATGAACGTGGGTTAAATGATGCTGAAGGAATAGCTAAAATTACAATCAATAGGCCTGAAGTACGAAATGCATTCAGACCCCTTACAGTATTTGAAATTAAAGAATCACTAAAGTTAGCTCGTGAAGATCAAGATATTGGTGTAATTATTTTAACAGGTGAAGGTGAAAAAGCTTTCTGTTCTGGAGGAGATCAAAAAATTCGAGGTGATGCAGGTTATATTGGTGACGATGGTGTCCCAAGATTAAATATATTAGATGTTCAACGACAAATTAGAACCATACCAAAGCCAGTTATTGCAATGGTTGCAGGCTATGCAGTGGGAGGTGGGCATGTTCTTCATTTAATGTGCGATTTAACGATCGCTGCAGATAATGCTAAATTTGGCCAAACAGGACCTAAGGTTGGATCTTTTGATGGTGGATGGGGTGCATCTTATTTGGCAAGGGTAGTCGGACAAAAAAGAGCAAGAGAAATATGGTTTTTATGTAGATTTTATGATGCCAAAACAGCATACGATTGGGGCCTTGTTAATACAGTTGTTGAATACAATAAATTAGAAAAAGAAACTGTAAAATGGTCACAAGAAATATTGGAAAAGTCACCTATGGCAATAAGGGTTTTAAAAGCAGCTATGAATGCTGATTGCGATGGACAATCAGGGCTTCAACAGCTAGCAGGAGATGCAACATTGATGTTTTATATGACAGAGGAAGCCCAAGAAGGAAGAGAAGCTTTTAAAGAAAAGCGTAAGCCAAATTTTAAGAAATTTCCTCGTTTACCTTAATGACATCTTTTTTAAAATCAGTTTTTATTGCTATTAGACCAAAAACGTTATCTGCATCAATAGCACCAGTTTTAGTTGGTTCAGCAATTGCGTTCAATTCATCACAATTCAATCTGAGAATTTTTTTTCTAACTATTTTTTCCGCAATATTTATACAAATAGGAACTAATTTTGCCAATGATGTATATGATTTTATAAATGGCGCTGATAATGATGAAAGAGTAGGTCCAACTAGGGCTGTTCAAGCTAATTTAATATCAGTTGATCTTATGAAATATTTAACAATCATTGCATTTTCATTATCAATTATATGTGGTTTGCCATTAGTCATTAAAGGAGGTTACCCAATATTATTGATTGGCATACTATCGATTATATCAGGCTATGCTTATACTGGTGGACCGTATCCATTGGGATATAATGGATGGGGAGATATTTTTGTTTTCATATTTTTTGGGCCTATTGCAGTTTGTGGCACATTTTTTCTTCAGTTAGGCTATGTGTCTATTGAGTCGATCATTTCAGGTATTGTTATGGGATGTCTATCTGTTACACTTTTATGTATAAATAATATTCGCGATGTTGATACTGATAGCAATGTAGGGAAAAGGACTATTGCTGTTAGATTTGGAGTGATGTTTGTTAAATATTTATTTATTTCATTATTCCTTATCTGCTATCTTTTACTAGGCTATCTATCATTTAATCTTAACTATATCAATAAAAATTTATATTTTTTATTATTAATCATAACACTTCCTTTATGTCTAAAATTAAATTTTGATGTATTTAAATTAAAATTACATTCTCTTAATCGATTACTATCCAATGTTTCTGTATTTATAATTATTTTCTCATTATTATTTATCTTAAGTATTCTAATATGATTTTAAATTCAATTAATATTTCATCTTATGAACTTAATTTCAGAAAACAATATATTAATGCGAAGTTTAAACTAAGTAAAAGAAAAGGATGGATTATTCAATTATCATCTAATGGATTTACTGGATATGGTGATTGTTCTCCTCTTGAAAAATTTAGCATAGAAACACTTGATCAATGTGCATATGCTTTAGAAGGATTTAAGTTGTCTATTGATTCTAATTATGATATTGATCTTGATGAATTACTTTATTTATCCAAGGTTCATGGAGAGGGCGTTCCATCGGTACAATTTGCAATTGATTGTGCCATATATGATTTATTTTCTCAATTAAATCAAGTTCAGTTTAATAAGTATTTAAATCAAAATGCTTCTTCAGAAATCAGTATAGTACATTACCCTAACTATATAAATGATTCATTCGATGGCATGGTATTAAAAATTAAAATTATTAATAATAATCTGTTTAAAGATTTAGACTATATTGATAGAATATTAGATAATTATAAACATAATATAAAGTTAAGATTAGATTTTAATGGCTCTTTAAGTCTCGACCGAGCTATAAGATTTTGTAAAATGCTAGATGGAAGACCCATTGACTACATTGAACAACCACTTAGTATGAAATCTTATGAAGATTTATATGAACTTTCTATGCATACTGACATCCCAATCGCAATTGATGAAGTAATTGTAGATATTGAATCAATTGAAAAATTACTTGAAGATAGCATTGGAGATGTATTTATTTTAAAACCGATGCTTATTGGAAATATCAAAAAATTACAAAAAATGAGTCAGCTTTTGTCTAATGAGGAGAAAAGGTATAATATTAGTTCATTACTTGAATCAAACATTGGTCGCTTAGCTTATTTGCATTTGGCTTCTGCTTTAAATATTGAAGAAGAATGCGGAATTGCTACAAATGTATTTTTTGAAAATGATTTATGTAGTTTCCCAAAAACTAGTAATGGCATCATTAGTATTGATAATAAATTTGGATTAGGTCTTGATGAAATCAATATATGATTTACTTTTAGATTGGCATCAAATTGATTCAAATTTTATTTTTTTAAGAGAAAATAGATCTTATACTTTAAATGAAGTAGTTCATGAAGTAGAATCTATTTCTAAATCACTTTCATATATATCATCAGAAAATATAGCAATTTATTTATCATCTAAATTAGATTTTATCTTTGTATATCTTGCGTGTATTAATTCAAATAAGATCCCAATAATATTAAAAACTACTTGGGGTAAAGGCGAAGTTGATTCGATAATTCATAGCAATAATATCAAACATATAATTTGTTCTTGGGATAGCAGACATCTCTTTAACAATAATATAAATACATATTATTTGGAAGAATTGGTTAATTCTTCAAAAGGTTGCGGCATTCCACAACATACAAATAATAGAAAAAAATATGAAACGGTAATTTTTACATCTGGATCTTCAGGAGAGCCCAAAGGTGTTTGTTTGAAGCGTAGTAATTTCAAAGCAAGTGCGCAGGCATGGGATAAACAAATTAATTTTAATGCAAATGATCATTATGCATTATGTCTTCCACTACATCATATATCCGGCCTATCTATTTTATATAGGTCAATATACTATAAATTTTCTATGACTTTATTTGATAGCTATAAACAAATTATTAATAGAAAAAACTCAATCATTTCCTTGGTTCCAACTGCGTTAGAGTCATTAATTAATAATGAAAAATTTCACAAGCCCTTAAAATTTTTTCGAGCAATTATTTTAGGAGGGGAAGCTTGTAAAAAAGATCTATTGATAAAATGTATTAATTTAGAACTAAATATTTTTATTTCTTATGGAATGACAGAAACATGTTCAGGTGTTTCAGGTTTTTGGCTAAAACATTATCCAGAACAATTTAATTCTGTTGGAATTCCATTTTCAGATGTAAATATTTCGATTGATGAAGATAAACGAATAACAATAGTATCCCCTATGAATATGTACAATTATTTTGTTAATAATCATGAAAATGATAATCTCAAAACATCTGATTTTGGAGAAATTAAGGATGATTTTTTATATCTATTAGGTAGGAGTGATGATTTAATAAAACATAAAGGTGAAAATATTAATTTGAAATACATTGAAAATATTTTAATCAAACATGATTTAATCCATTCAGTAAAAGTTTTTATAGAAAATAGTAAAATTCAAGATGACCTAATTGTTGCGGAGGTTGTATCAAAAGATAAATCTCTGGATGTTGAGAACTTACAAAAATGGTGTAAAATCAAAATTGGTAAATATAAAACACCCAAAAAAATAACTATTTCATACATGTAACATAATGATAAATCTAAATTATTTGATTTTACTTGATAGAACAATAGATTAGCATATATGAAAAATAATCATACAAAACTTTTAGCAGTATTTTTTTTCTTCACAGCTATTATTATTTTTGCTTCAGAAGTTTTCTTCTTAGTTACAAATAGTAATCGGCCAGAATTTTATGCTGAAGGAGAGCCACAAGAAATGTCAAGTGGTCTATATAGTGGTTACATCCACTCACAGGATACTGATTATCGAAAAATTAAAGCAAAGGGTGGCATGTTAATAGATTTTGATCTAGATGGTGATCTTGATCTTACATATGGATATAGTGATTCATATTATTTTAGAAATGATGATGGTGTATTTGAAGATATAACAGATGAATACAATATTGACAGGCAAGGAAGTCGAGGAATGGTTGCTGGTGATATAGATAATAATGGCTATCCTGATATTTTGAAGTGGAGGTTCCAAGAATATGATCCTATCGATTCTTTATTATATCTAGATAGCTATGATTCATTTTCAAGAATGCCTCACCACTTATTATTAAACTATGGTTCTCATGGATTTTCTACTAAGATATATTTAGAAGAGCAAAATCTTCCATTTTTACATAGTCAAGGGCTAATTGATGTTGATTTAGATGGTGATTTGGATATTGTTGCTATTGAGAAAGAGGGAGATCAACAATTTTATATTTTTAGAAATGATGGTATTGATTCTGAAGGAAATATAATTCTTGAGGAAATTTTCAGCTATATTCAAACTGATGGAAGTACATCAAGGACACTAGCAATAGCTGATTTTGATAATGATGGCGACCAAGATGTTTATATTCCTAGAAAATATGGTATTAATTGGCTGTTTGAGAATCAAACATTAACAGGAACTTTTGGTGATGTGCAATATAATGAAAATCCTGAACCATTGTTTACTGAAGTTGCTTTAGATAAGAATGTGCATGATGATTCATTTGTAGGTTTGGGGAGTATGGGTTATGGAGCAGCCTTTGGAGATTACGACAATGACAATGATAATGATTTGTATTTATCTAATTGGGGCATAAATAGATTATATAGAAATGATAATGGAAATTTTACAGATGTAACAAATATTTATAATGTCTATTCTGACTCTTTAAGTAATGGAGCATCCTGGGGTGATTTTAATAATGATGGAAAATTAGATTTATGGGCAGGTAATATTAGAAGAAGGGATGATGTTTACTTAAATAGTGGTGCTATTGAATGGAGTAATTCTCATAGTCCAGAATTTTTGACAGCCACCCAAGATATTGTAGCGGGAGATTATAATGGAGACGGATGGCTAGATGCATTTACTCCGGGGCTTGAGATGGTTAATCCCCCTGCAGGACCTCGATATTCAAGTTTATTATATAAAAATATAACACCTGACTCTACAAGTTCTTCATTTAATTGGATAAAACTTAATTTGGAAGGTGCAAATAACGAAATATTAAATGATGGATGGTCTGAAAAAGCTAACAAGTCTGCAATTGGCGCGCGAGCTGTCATTACACTTTCTGATGGTTCCATTTTATCTCGGGAAGTGATTGCGGGTAAAGGACATGGAAGTATGGATGCTCTAGAGTTGCACTATGGTGTTGGGTATGCAAATCAAATTCAAAGCATAATAGTATACTGGCCAAGTAAAAGTATTGATGAAGATCAGCAAAAGATTATAACATATGAAGGACCCTTCGATGTAAATCAAATGTATCATATTGTTGAAGATTTAGGATTTGTGGGATTAAAAGGTGATGCCAATCAATCAGAATCAGTCGATATACTTGATGTTATGGTTTTAATTAATTCAGTACTTATGGATGGAGACTTTACGCCTGAAAGTAATTGGGCGATGGATATGAATTTTTCTGGAGATCTGAATGTTCTTGATGTAACCAAGTTAGTTTATTTCATTTTATTTCACTAATAGTTTGTAATTGATTTTAATATGAGATACACATTTCATATATCTTTATTCTTTTTATTTTCTATTTTATATTGCTCCAAATGCATTGAAAATACTGAAGTCAATTTATGGGGTCAGTGCTATAGCATTAATCAAACATTTAAGTTAAATGTATCTGGTAGTGGCTTGACTGGCTCTATTCCCGTAGAAATCGGTCAACTTACTAATTTATATAGTATAGATTTATCTAATAATAGACTTTCAGGTGAAATACCTGGTGAAATTGGTAATTTGCAGAAATTAGATTTTTTATATTTGCAAGATAATGAGCTTTCAGGTGAAATACCTCAAGAAATTGGTAATCTCAAAGACTTAGATAGATTGTTTTTATCAAGCAATCAATTATCTGGTACTATTCCCAAATCAATAAAAAATTTACAAGATTTAAAATATCTATACTTATTTAAAAATAATTTATCGGGAGTTATACCATCTGAATTAGGTGAATTAATAAATTTATTTAAGTTAGATTTATCATCTAATCACTTTTCTGGAGAAATACCCTTAACGATAGGTAATTTAGTTAATCTAAATTCCTTAAGATTATTTAATAATAATTTAGGTGGAAATATTCCATTGACTTTATATAATTTAAATAAACTTGAGTTTTTATTTTTACACAAAAATAACTTTGAGAATATTGATACAATTGATCTAGAAAAAATACCCAGTTTAATAAAAGTTAAAATAACAGATTAATAATTAAGTATTATATTAAGAATTATCGTAATGTCTTGAATGTTAATTAAATTATCATTATTAATGTCGCCACAAAAAGATTCATTGCAATCGTTGCAAAGAATATTTTGATTAATTATTTCTAAAATATCAAGTATATCTACATTATTATTTTGGTTAATATCATAGTGACAACTTTCAGTACATTGACCTAAGCTATTAATTGGTAAATTGTATGAACATGATATGAGTTGAATTATATTGGGCATCGTATTTACTTGCCAAGCTGGTAAATCATTCATTGAATAGGCTTCTAGAATTTGATTTTTGGAATCATCATATATAAAAAACTCTACAATATCTCCATCAGATGGATATTGAGGATTTTGGCCATCATTCCCAATTGTCGGAATAATTGTTATTGATTCTTGAATATATGCCCATCCTATGCATTGGTTATTATAAAATACACCAATAACATCATTTTGATTGAATTCAGCTATATCATTATCAATATAACTATTATAATTAGTGAAAATACACATACTTTGACCACTTATAACTTGCCAGCCAGTTTCAGGATGAGTCCATCCTCGATCATCTGAAAAGATAATAGTGATTAGTAATACAGGTATATATTTTATTAGATTAATCATAATTCAATGATAATAAAATTATGTAAAATATGAATATTGTAATAGATAATTATGATTCATTCACCTACAATTTAGTTCAATATATTGGTGAATTAGATTCTTGCTTAGAAGTATATAAAAATAATGAAATATCCATAGATGAGGTTGAAAAGCTAAA
>CENX01040721.1_pt1 | contig 43416 bp, 44 predicted proteins | sample 361321 | NCBI WGS metagenome assembly CENX01 (sample SAMEA2619678, study PRJEB7988) | marine metagenome | isolation source: saline water (ENVO:00002010), including | reverse complement strand
GCTGTTTTTTTAGCCGGAGCTTTCTTTGTTGAAGCCATTTTTTATTTCTTTCTAAATTTCGAAAATTAAACCTGTACTTTAGGGGCGGATTCTATCGGTTAGTTTTACAAACTTGATGGATACTCACGAAAGGATGTAAAACTTATCGTTTTTTAAAGAATTTTAACTGAGTCTGAACCATCAACTAGCGCTAAATCAGGAGTAACATCTAACAGATAAAACACTGGAAAACATATGAGCGACCAAACAAATCCATCTAGATATCCTGACGTCGGTTCTAAACCCAACCTACCTGCGATTGAAGAGAAAATTCTTGCAAAATGGGACCAAGAAAATACCTTCAAAAGAACTATTGATGATAAACCCATTGACTCAGAATATGTTTTCTATGATGGGCCTCCTTTCGCTAATGGTTTACCACATCATGGGCACTTACTCACAGGCTACGTGAAGGACGTTATTCCTCGATATCAATCGATGCGAGGAAATCGAGTTGAACGAAGGTTTGGTTGGGATTGCCATGGCCTACCCGCTGAGATGGAGAGCGAGAAACAACTTAAAGTCTCTGGACGAGCGGCTATTACTGAGTTCGGGATTGAGAAATTCAATAATTTCTGTAAAGAATCTGTTCTCAAATACACTGATGAATGGGAAAAGGTAGTAACTCGACAAGCGCGTTGGGTGGATTTTGAAAATGACTATAAGACAATGGATCTTGACTACATGGAATCAGTTATGTGGGCGTTCAAACAGTTATGGGACAAAGGCCTTGTTTACGAGTCGCAAAGAGTTATCCCGTACTCTTGGGGCGCGGAAACACCACTGTCTAATTTTGAAATAAGACTTGATGACGCTACACGGCCGCGACAGGACCCTGCCATTACCGTAGCATTTGATCTTTTCCTTGAGTCAGATGACTCCGAACCAGTAAAAATACTCGCTTGGACAACCACACCTTGGACTCTTCCAAGCAATTTAGCCTTAGCTGTTTCCCCCGAAAAAGAGTACTCAATTGTTGAAACCCCTCAGGGAAGACACCTTCTTGGAAGTGAGACGCTAGAAAACTACGCAGAGAATCTCGGAGAGATAACTGTTTTAGAGGTAATTAATGGAAGTTCACTACTAGGGAAAAGATATGCTCCGTTGTTTGATTACTTTACCGACACAGACCCTAATGCATTTCAGTTAATAGCAGCTGATTTCATTGAAATGGACGAAGGAACTGGTGTTGTACATATTGCTCCCGGTTTTGGCGAGGATGACCAACGCATAGCGGATGAGAATGGAATCCAAACAATAGTTCCGGTTGACGACGAGGGATGCTTCACGAACGAAATTAAAGAATGGTCAGGGCTTAACGTCTTTGAAGCCAATCCACTAATTGTTAAATCTCTTAAGGAAGCGGGCCGTGTAATTCGACATGATAGCTACGAGCATAATTACCCGCACTGTTGGAGGACCGATACTCCGATCATTTACCGCGCAGTCCCGTCCTGGTATGTCCGAGTTACAGAAATTCGAGACCGGCTTGTTGATCTAAATCAGGAGATCAATTGGATACCTGACAATGTTCAGAATGGTCGCTTTGGAAAATGGCTAGAAGGGGCTCGAGACTGGTCAATCAGTAGAAATCGTTTTTGGGGCTCTCCCATACCCGTATGGAAAAGTGATAACCCTGAATTCCCGAGAGTTGACGTCTATGGAAGCCTTGATGAGATAGAAAGAGATTTTGGTGTTAGACCAACGAATTTACATCGACCTTTTATAGATAACCTAACTCGGGCAAACCCAGATGACCCATCTGGAGAATCAACTATGCGACGCGTACCTGAAGTACTCGATTGCTGGTTTGAATCAGGCTCAATGCCTTTTGCGCAGGTTCACTACCCTTTTGAAAATAAGCAATGGTTTGAAGAGCATTTTCCCGCCGACTTTATCGTGGAATATATAAACCAAACCAGAGGATGGTTTTATACTCTCCACGTTCTAGCCGGTGCATTGTTTGATAAACCTGCTTTTAAAAATGTTATTTGCCATGGCATTTTGCTAGCTGAAGACGGAACAAAACTTTCAAAAAAACTCCGTAACTATACAGAACCTTCTGAGATCTTTGAAGCGCAGGGCTCTGACGCACTTCGCTGGTATTTCATGTCATCTTCAATTGTTCGAGGAGGAGATTCACGCATAAGCGACCAAGCAATCGATGACGTCGTTCGACAAGTTATCAATCCAATCTGGAATTCATATAGTTTTTTTACTCTCTACGCCAATATTGATAGCTATGAGGCTTCTCGAAAAACAGAACAATCAAATGTTCTAGATAGATATATCCTTGCAAAAACGCGTGAGTTGATAGAAAAAGTTACACAATCGATGGAGCAATACGACTTACCTGGGGCAACCGGTGAAATACGTAGATTTATTGATGCCTTGAACAACTGGTATATAAGGCGAAGCCGAGACCGTTTCTGGTCGCCATCAAAGCCGTTAGATGACCAAGATAAACAAGCAGCCTATGACACATTATTTACTGTCCTTGAGACCGTTTGTAGACTTGCTTGTCCTTTCTTACCAATGGTCACAGAAGAGATTTTCACAGGCCTAACTAAAGAAATATCTGTCCATAACTCAGCTTGGCCTGATTCAGACGAATTTCCCGCAGATAGTAGTCTTGTCTCGGCAATGGACTTAACACGAGATGTTGTTTCGGCTACTTTACGCCTCCGAGAAGATGCAGGGCTACGCGTAAGGCTTCCACTGCAAAAAATAACCATCGCCGGGGCGAATAGCGATAGCCTCAGAGACTTTGAAGATTTAATCAAAGATGAAGTCAACATAAAGTCAGTGGAATTTAGTAACGAGATTGAGAAATATGCTCGTTTCTCTTTAAAACCCAATGGGAAATCTCTAGGCCCACGGCTTGGAAAGAATGTTCAAAACGTTTTTAATGAGGCAAAGTCTGGGAACTGGAAATTAATAGAGGATGGAAAAGCAAAAGTCGGAGAGTACTCCCTTGATAAAGAAGATTATGAATTGTCCCTAATAGCAAACGACGGAATTACTGCTACCTCGCTTACTGGAAATCAATTAATTGTTGTTCTTGATACAGATGTGACTGAAGATCTTCAGCTAGAGGGCAAAGCGCGTGATTCGGTTCGCGCTATCCAAGAAGCTCGGAAAAATCAGGGTTTAGTCTTGACTGACCGAATTCATATAGTCATTCAGGCTTCCAAGGAAACTTCTAAAGCTATTGAAGCATTCAACTCCTATATTCAGGAACAAGTTCTTGCAAAATCAATCCAATTAAACGACCTAACTAAAAATCCAGACGTTCACGAAGGCGTTGTAGACGGGGAGTCAATTTTGATTCAAATTATGGTTGATTAATCTCGGGTACTGTCATTCCTTACGGAAGAAAGCATCCATTGCTGCATCAGTAGATTCGTCAACTTCACCTAATGAACTTGAATGCGGATCTGAATCAGTTAGTTCTTCAAAAAAACGATCGCCAGAAATAATATCTCCACTATCAATGATCTGGATAGCTTCAGTATCAGGTCCTTGATCCCAATCTTCATCAGTTGGTATTTCTGCTAGACCTTCTTCTGCTTCTAGTGAAGCTTCCTTTAACCAGACTTCATTAGCTTCTCGGTCATGAACAAGGCTTAATTCTGGCGGCGAATCCATTAGTTTACTCACAGCAAGAATTTCTTCATCGGTGACTTTCTCTAGGTCTGTTTCTGGAGTTGATTCAGCATTTTCCGATGGGACTTCTTCCATACTGCTATGTGCTTCTAGCGCAATAGATTCTGGAGGGTAAATTAGTTCCTCTTCTGTAAGCCCAAATGACAGGTCTCTGTCCTCTATTGTTCGTCGCATTTCCTCAACAGTTGCTAGAAGTTGATCTTTGCCAGCATGAAGTTGTCCTTCAAGATAATCGCACCTTTGTTCAAGTCGATTCTTTTCCTCCTCAAGGGCGCTTAGCGTATCTTTGAGTTCTTGTTGCGACTTCTCCGCCATTGATCTGGCTTCCTCGGTCACAAGGCGTTTTATATTATCGGCTTGAGCCTCCGCCGAGTTAAGAAGGTGCTTTGCCTGTTCATGAGCATCGCTTACTACTGAATCAGCCGTTCGTTGTGCTGCCGACAGTAACCGTTGAGCAGCGCCTTCAGGGTCATGCAATTCGTTATGTATCGCCCCTTCAGTAGTTGGGACAAAAAGTTCTGGATCAGCAGATACCGCTTCTACCAATTGGTGAAGGAATAGGTCAACTTCCTGGGTGTCGTAACCGCCTTTTTTTACGCGAGAAAAACGTACTCTTTGAAGAATTTCAGGGGTCAATTTTTTCGATTGTTGTTTTGATTCAGTAGCAGCCATAGAAAAAGATTAGCCTCTGAGAAGCCTTCTCGTAGGGATATTTTGAATCTACCGATTACGTGATGCTGATGCAGCTAATCGTTTCTTTTCGTCGTCAGAAACTTCAACATCTTTAGGGGTAAGAAGAAAGACATCCGCACCAGCCTTTTCAAACGAGCCTTCAATACCCATCTTTAGGCCTGAGCAGAAATCTATAATTCTTACAGCCACCTCATGATCGGCTTGCTGAAGATTTACAATAACTGGTTGCCGCCTTTTCGCAGCCTCTGAAATTTCCTTAACTTCAGCAAATCTGACAGGTGTCACCACATGAGGTTTAGTAACTTTAGGAGGTGGAATTTTACGCACCGCTTGCACCTTCCCCGATGGGGTTGGTTGTTCGTTAGGAATTGCTTTTACATTAACTCCGGTCGTGGGTTGTATATCAGTTCTTACTTTGCCAGTTGATTCTCCGCTGACCACAGGGTCTATCCCCATGAAATCTTCATCGGACCCAAGGCCCAAGTAGAGCATCGCTTTTTTGAAAATGGTGGTCATGTACTTCTCCTGAACCTCAAATCTACATGCAAATGTAACACTTTTAGCAATGGTAGATCAATCAGTTGCCACGATTGCCCAATATTGCTGTACCGATTCTTAGCATGGTAGATCCGCATTCGAGAGCAATTTCTAGATCCCCACTCATTCCCATCGAGCAGTCTTCAAGTTCGTGAGTGTCAGCAAGATCACGTAACGTAGAAAAAATAGTCCTCGTTTGCTCTGGATCGCCTGCTGCTCCCATCGTCATAAGCCCCCGAACGTTAACTTTTAAACTCTGCATATCTTCAAGAAACGAGGGTAAATTACTTGCATTAATACCCATTCGATTTCCTTCGGGACCTATATTAACTTGAATTAATACATCAGCATTTTGAGATCTTTTTTCAATTTCTTTTGCTAATTTTATTGAAGTGACAGAGTGCCAAACCTTTACGAGGTTAGAAATCTTTTTTACTTTATTCGTTTGTAACTGTCCTATAAAATGCCAATTACAGTTTTCATGCAAATTCTGACTTTTGGTTAGTAGTTCTTGAGCATAATTTTCACCGAAATGCTTTAAGCCAGCTTTTTGAGCGGCACTTATAGCCTCGTAACCGAAACCCTTTGTAACGGCTATCAGAGTGACTTCTCTCGTAGCTTTTTTTTGAATTAAGGTTTTTATACTTTCTATTCGATCTATAAGTTCCTGATCTTGATTTGAAGTTCCCATTAATTGTTTCCGATCCATGCGACCATAGCTTGCCGTTCCTGATCACAGTTGGCCCGATGAGACCAATAGTGTTCTGAATCTGCTGTGCAGCCATCTAGGTAAGTGACGTTCTTAACCCCATTCTTACTTAGAGCTAATCTGACCATTGCTGGCAGATCTAGTGCTGGACGACCATATTTTGTCTTGGACTTTATTCCCACCCCGAAAGTCTTCTCAAGTGCTGCTAGATCATTCCGATCGAACTCGTAATTCTCTGGATAAATGCAAGGGCCTACGATAGCAATTGAAGGCGCTTGACCTAATTTATTCATCTCGAAACATGTTTTACCTATTACATCAGAATGAACCCCTCTCCACCCTGCATGCACTACGCCAAGGACTCCTTCCTCACTGAAAAGAGCTACGGGGGCGCAGTCTGCGACTTGCACAGAAAGGGGTATATCAACGCAACTTGTTACCAAAGCATCTCCTTTCGTACCCTGAAACTCTCCTGCTTTAGTAATTTCTATTACCGAATTCCCATGTATTTGCTCTAAATATGCCCAAGGCTTTCCTACTAGACCTTCTTGCCGTCCATGTAGGGTTTCTTTTTCTTGGTTAATTGATAAGTTCCCGTAAGATTTGTCAGTCATAAGAACATAGGCTTTATGCTCTTTCCCAATTTGCTGGGACCATGAAGGTTCTACATGGTACATATTAGATTTTCCTTGTTTCGGGTAGGTGTCCTACTTAAGGAAATCTGGTACGTCTAGATCGCCGTGGACTTCTTCTTCATCTAACTCTTCACTATTTCCAAATACATCAGGAATGTCGCTTCCAAGGCTTGTTCGTTGAGGACTGGTTGTACCCTCCCAGCGATCAAAACCTGCTGCAATCACGGTAACTCTGACTGAATCCCCCATGGCTTCATCAACTACTGTTCCAAAGATAATGTTTGCGTCTGGATGAGCTACCCCAAGAACGAGCTCAGCCGCTTCATTAACCTCGTTCAGCGTTAGATTACTGGAGCCAGTTATTGATAAGAGTATTCCCCTAGCACCATCTATTGGTGACTCTAAAAGCGGACTTGATACGGCTTTTCGTGCTGCGCTCGTTGCTCTTTGCTCGCCATTTCCTTCACCAGTTCCCATAAGTGCCGAACCTGCATCATTCATAATCATTCTGACATCGGCAAAATCAGTATTAATCAAACCTGGTGTGGTAATTAGTTCTGTGATCCCTCTGACCCCATCAAGCAAGACCTCATCTGCTTTTGCGAAGGCTTCGACTACCGTTGTTTGTTCGTCAGCCACTGAGAGCAATCTGTCATTAGGAATAACTATTTGGGTATCAACTTTTTCTCGCAATCTTGTAATTCCCTGATCAGCCTGAACAGCACGACGTCGCCCTTCAAACCCAAATGGTCTAGTTACAACACCTATAGTTAATGCTCCTAATCCTTTTGCGATATCCGCGACTATTGGAGCAGCTCCTGTTCCAGTTCCTCCACCTTCTCCTGCGGTAATAAAAACCATGTCAGCTCCTGAAAGTGCGGCTTCTATCTCTGGCCTATGATCTTCTGCAGCTTGCCTACCAATTTCTGGATCAGATCCTGCGCCAAGCCCTCGGGTCAATTCACGGCCTATATCAATTTTCACTTCAGCGTCGGAAAGCAATAATGCTTGCGCATCAGTATTTATCGCTTGAAATTCTACTCCTCGTAGGCCAGCATCGATCATTCGATTTACTGCATTTACTCCGCCGCCGCCGACACCAACAACTTTGATTACAGCTAGATAATTGTGAGGGTTCTCCATTTTTTTCTCCTTATGAATTTTCCAAACTTATTAGTTTGAGTACAAACTCTAAATCATGTGTGAAGAATTTTTCTTTCACTTCTTCTCCAGCTACACAGCTACTTACTGTGTTATTGATTCCCTATGAATCGTATGAGCATTCTTGGGATCTACACACCACTGGGTTTCTTGGAGCGCGGACATCGACATGGACGAGGTCGTTGAGATCCGCTTGTTCAAGAATAGTTGCCGCAGCTAAAATCTTTTCTGTGCGGTTATTTGTATCACCAAATAGAACTTTTCCTTCTCCAAATAAATTAAGCTCCAATGTTTCACCAACTTGAATAGATGAAATATCGGCAGCAAGAATTGGAGGTAAATTCTTAGCTAAATCTATTGCGGATAAGCCCTGTTCAGAGACGGATTTCCCTATCTCGAGTGGCTTCTCAAGACCTTCAACTACCGGGTATCCAAATGGAAGTTCTAAGACGCGATCTACGACTCTCCCATCACTATCGAGTAGCACCCATGAGTCCTTATCAGAGGCAGCGGCAACTGGGGATCTAAGCGTCACATTGATTGTTACGTCACCTCCGAATGATTTACTGATACGAGCATTTTTTATCTGGGGTATTTGTTTGATCCTACTGATAGCACTACGACTATTAACCTCAAGTAGAGGTGTAGACTTTCTTATGCCGCTTTGCTCTTCAATGAGATTTGCTAACTCGGAGTCGGCACCCTTAACGATAATACTGTCAACATCCAGTAGCGAACTTTTCGTAACGACCACTCCTCCGATTATGAGCAGAACTAAAGAAACTATCAGCAACACGACTCTGAGTCGCCGCTTGCCTTTGGCTCGAAGAATTTCAATCCTTCGTTCTTGAATACGTGGATCCATATCTACCATCAGTCAAACCCAATTAACTGAGTTTCGATCTTGAGCTTGATTCCAAATTCCTCAGATACTCTTCTTTGTATCTCTTTCATAAGTAAGTAGACATCCGTAGCCCTACCATTTTGATCGACCTGAATGAAGTTTGCATGCTTTTGAGAAATCGCAGCCGTTCCAACCCTAAATCCTTTACTTCCTGTTTCTTCAATTAATTCACCAGCTGATTTCTTTTCGGGATTTTTGAATACTGAACCGGCATTTTGACCGCCAGGTTGATTTTCAAGGCGCCAGCGTACTATTTCTTTTATCTTCTCGTTAGAAACCGCTGGGACCCCCTTTTCCAAAACGAGTATGGCATTAACAACAATCTGATGGGATTCGATAGACGAAGTGCGGTACTCAAATTCTAAATCACCTGTACTAAGGCTTAGCCCTTTACCATTTACTAAATCAACTACTTCAACGCTCTGCACACTTTCGCGCATATCAGACCCATGGCCTCCAGCGTTCATTTTGACTGCGCCGCCTATCGTTCCAGGGACACCCACTGCCCACTCAAATCCTGCCAACCCAACAGAAGCAGTTTTTCGAGCAAGGACTGGCAATTTTACCGCAGCGCCAGCCTTTACTTGAGTATCATTAATCTCTATTTCTTCAAAACCTTTTCCTAATCTCACCACTAATCCATCAAAGCCAGTGTCAGCAATAAGAAGATTTGACCCGTTTCCTATTATTACGATTTCTTTATTAGTTTTTTTATTTACAGAAACGACAGACTGTAACTCTGCTTCGTTGCTTACTTCCACATAAAGTGAGCACTTAGCTCTTGTTCTGTAGGTAGTCTGTTGGCCGATCTCAAAATTCTCTATTGCTGCTTTTCGGCTAAACAAACTGTCAATTTCGTTCCCTACTTCATTCCAGAGACTGCTCATTTCTTAATTCTCTAACATTTCGCTTGGGAGGCTTGTCAAATCCCCTGCCCCAAGAGTTATGCACAAGTCTCCCGCTTGAAGATTCTCGTGAAGTAGCTTTATTAGCTCTTGGCGGTGTTCACAATAGTGAATTGGCTTTTCATAACCGTTGGTTTTCAAAGAGTCTGCAATTAACTTTCCCGTCACACCAGGAATTGGCTTCTCACCTGAAGAGTAAATTCCTGTAATAATGACTTCATCAGCATCGTCAAAGCAATTGGAGAATGCATCTGCTAATTCATATGTTCTGGTGTAACGATGAGGTTGAAAAACAGCAACAATCCGACCCCATTGTCCCTCGCTTGCAGCTTTTAACGCAGCTTTGACTTCAGTCGGAAGATGCGCATAGTCATCGATAAATGCTACCCCATTAGCTTCGCCTCTAAATTGAAATCGCCTAGCTACCCCAGCGAAATGAGATAAACCCCTTCTCAACTCTTCAACTGGAAGTCCTATATCCACGCCAACTGCTATGGCAGCAGTTGCATTTAGCGCATTGTGCAATCCTGGGCTAGCGAGAGTAAAGCGTCCAAGATTAGCTTCTGGTCCGATAATTTCAAACGAAGATGAAAACCTGCCTCCCACATATGACTGGAGGCTATAGTCTGATTTTGTACTAGTTCCGTAAGTCACAACTTTCTCACTATCCAATAGATAGCTTATATCTTCATCCACATCACATATGTAGGCTTTCTTTGTAGTCCCTAGAACAAATTGTTTAAATGCTTCCCGTAAATTTTCTTCAGTTCCGTAATATGAAAGATGATCTGGTTCAACACTTGTAACAATAGAGAATTCCGCTTCTACCTCAAGGAAAGTCCCATCAGATTCATCAGCTTCCATAACCAAGTATTGCGAATTCTTATCCCATAGAGCTCCGCAACCAATTTCATTGACTTCTCCACCTATCAAAAAAGACGGGTTTACCCCAGCTTCAGCTAAGACAAGGGAAAGCATCGATGACGTAGTCGTCTTCCCGTGAGTTCCTGCCACCGCAATTGTTTTTTTAGTTTTACTGATGGCAGCTGTGATGTCTGCCCTACTGGCTATGCCTATGCCCTTCCGCTTCGCTTCTTCAACTTCAACGTTCCCTTCAGGGATAGCCGTTGACTTGGTTAATAACGAAGCATTCCCTAGATTCATCTCTGAGTGACCTATAAAGACTTCTATTCCTTCAGCCTCTAGCCGCTCAAGCCCTGCAGAGTACTTGAGGTCACTCCCCTTCACCCTATGTCCCATTCCTGACAAGACTATGGCAATTGACCGCATGCCAGCTCCTCCAATACCAACCATATGAATATCTTTAGGGTCACGTAGGGATAGCTCTTGTAAAGTCATTTTGCTTCCTTCAGCATTACTGCAGCCACCATTTTTGCCGCTGCCCGATTACCTGCTTTTCTGCTTTTCTTGGCCATTGTCTCCAACCTAAGTGAGTTCTGAAGTAACTCCTTAATTGCATTTACTAAATTATCCCCAGTGCACTCGTTGTCATCAATAATGACCGCAGCCCCAGCATCAGCTAAGGAATTCGCATTCTTTCGCTGGTGATCGCCTGGAGCGTGTGGGAGTGGCACGAGTACTGCCGGTACCCCTACAACAGATATCTCCGCTGTGATAGAACCACCAGCTCGAGAAATAATAAGATCAGCTGCGTTTAACACAGCAGGCATATCCGTTTCATATTCAATAGGTTTGTAGTCGATAAACTCAACTAGCTCTGGAATAGTTAGAACTTCCCAATCTCTTCGGCCAATGATGTGATAAATGCTGAGGTTTTTGATCCCGTCGAGTTTAGGAATCGCATCAATAATTGCTTCGTTTATTCTCCTAGCTCCAAGAGATCCTCCTGTAACAACTACTAACTGGTTCTGGTCAGGTATTCCTAACTTTCTACGATCATCTCCTTTATCTTCCTGCCTAATCTGACTTATTTCCCTGCGAACCGGATTGCCGGTCAGTACTTTTTTCTTTAGATCCGTTCCTTCATAAGAAACTGCTGATCTTTTAGCCCACTTACTAATTAGCTTATTGGCGCGACCTGGAACAGCATTTTGTTCATGGAGTACAACTGGAACTTTTGTTATTAGGCCAGCAATAGCACCGGGTACTGATGCATAGCCACCTAACGCAAGTATTATCTTCGGCTTACATGATTTATAGAGCTTCGCTGCTAACCATGTTGCTTTAACAACTAGGGCTAACGTCTTTAGAACTGAAATTGGGTTTCTTTTCTGAATTCCGGCACCTGGAAGAGTGACTAAGTCAAAATTTTCCGCAGATACAAGTCTTTGATCAATTTCTTTTTCGCTTCCCAGAAAGATCACACTCTTTTTATCAATGCCACTATCCACCAATGAATTTGCTACAGCTAAACCTGGGTGTAGATGACCGGCAGTTCCACCACCAGCAATTACAGCGAAACACTCCTTCATTTGACTCTCTGATGTGAGATATTCAAGAGAATGCCGATTGCCGCCATCCCTACTAATAATGAACTACCTCCATACGAAACAAAAGGAAGTGGAAGACCTGTGTTTGGCAATCTTCCAATTGTTACTCCTATATTCACGAAAGCCTGCACAACAAACCAAATCGTTATACCCATAGCAAGAAGATACCCAAATTTGTCTGAAGCATTGGAGGCGCTAACTGCTACGCGAACTCCAAGTACAACCAATGCTACAAACAGCGATAGAACTAGCAGAGATCCTATAAGTCCCATCTCTTCTGCGACGATTGTGAAAATAAAATCAGTATGTGTTTCAGGGGTCCACCATTTTGACTTACTTGCACCTGGTCCCACGCCTAAAAGACCTCCGTTGCTTATACCAGTAAGAGACTGTAAGGTTTGCCAACCTGTGTTGAGTGAGTCACCCTCAAGGTCCAAGATAGCTAGGAGTCTTTGCCTTCGGTATGGCGCTGCTATAGCGCCCCCGACAACCAGAAGGGCACTTCCGGCTCCGATAGTTACAAATTTTCCTAAGGGCATACCCCCAAGAAATAATAAGATAGCGACTAAGGAGGTAACTAAGCACATTGTCCCGTAATCTGGCTGATTGAATAATAAAAGCATCGCTGGAATAAGAACTAGTATTGGATCCCAATATGCTCTGGGATTATTTAGTTTATTTTCGTAGTCGGAAAGATGCTTTGCCGTGAAGAGTATCATCACCAATTTGAGCATTTCCGATGGCTGAAAAGTTCCTCCGGGAACTGCTAACCACCTGGTTGCCCCACCTCCTTCTACACCTAAAGGAGTAAAAAGAAGGAAAAACATGAAATACGTTACTCCAAGAAGCGCTGGAACTAAAGGTTTTAGTCTTCTGTAATCAAATTTTGAACATGTGTACAGTACAACTAATCCAATTAGAAACCATACTCCCTGTTTATAGAAGTAAGAGAACTCTCCTAGACCTTCTCGACTAGCTACAACCGAACCAGCTGATAACACCATTGCAAGGCCGAATAGGTTAAGAATAACAACAACCGCAACAATTTTTAACTGTAAAGGTGTCCAGAAGGATGATTTCTTTCCGTGACTCTTTTCCGGTGATCTTATTGTCGTAAACAATGCGCTTCTAAGACTTTTTCCAAAGTTTGTTTGATGAGGAGGGTTAGTTATTGCCAATTTGGCCCCCTATTAAAGTTTGGACAATTCTCTCAAAATCTTCCCCACGCTCTACATAATTTTGATACCAGTCAAATGATGTACATCCTGGCGAGAGAAGAATTACATCGCCCTTTTCGCTAAATTCTGACGACATATTGACTGCGTCTTTCATTGATTCAGCTTTTGAAACTGGCATTGAAGTTCCCAAAACCCCAGCAATCTCATCTGCAGCTTCACCGATCGCTATTAGGCGTTTTATCTTTGACGCTACACACGTCAATACCCCCAGGTTCAGACCTTTATTTCTTCCCCCGGCGATCAAAATTACATTTTCGAAACCATTCACAGCAGCAATAACTGAATGAGGAGTTGTTGACTTACTGTCGTTGTACCATTCAACTTCGTCTTTTTGACCTACGAAACTAATCCTGTGCGGTAATCCTTTAAATTCCTTTAAGACATTTCTTATGGCATCAATTGTTGCACCAGAGTGAATAGACAAGGTCGCAGCAGCCAATGCATTCAAAACGTCATGTGGTGAGGATCGCTTTAACTCACTAATTTCTAATAATTCCTGACCATCAATTACTAAGGAGTCACCTATTACTTGACTAGTTCCAGATTGCCAACCGAATGTCTTGATTACACCTCTTTCCGGTAGATGCTTCATTACTACTTCATCTTCAGCATTTCCGATAGCTATCTGGTGACTTTCATGATTTGACCACATTGATGCCTTAGCAATTTCGTAGCTTGTAAGAGAATCATGAACATCTAAATGGTCAGGAGAGAAATTCAGCCACACCGATGCCTCTGGTGAAAAAATAGAGGACCAGCCTAACCTAAACGACGAAGCTTCTACGATAAATTTTTCTATAGATAAATCGCTAATAGCTTTGACTAAGGGAATTTCTGTATTACCTACTGCTTCAACTTTTATTCCACTTGAAAGCAACATCTCTTTAACCATCATGGTCACAGTTGTTTTCCCGTTAGTCCCGGTGATTGCTATAACTGGGCGGTCGTCATATTGAGCAGCTAGGTCAAATTCACTAGCAATTTGATAGCCCATCTTATCTACATGCGCAAAGACAGGGTGGTTCTCTGGCAATCCAGGTGTCGGCATGAAGATATCTATTTCTTCAATTAACTTAGCTAGCTTAATATCGTCGGTTGCCTGATGTATCTTTAAGCCCAGACTCTTAGCGTATTTTTGAGCTGAATTAGAAGGGTTGTCATCAAAGATTATTAGCTTAAAATTTTTGGTCATAAGGAACTCAACGATTGACTGTCCAGTTTCACCAAATCCAAAAATACCTACTGTTGAGCCCTCTATAAAGATAGATTTTCTCATGGAAGCTCTATTCCTCGAAAGTCAGATATTTCAACGAAATCTGCATAGAAAATTCCAAGGGCAATGGCTACACAGAACCCGCTAATAATCCAGAATCTAACTATCACTGTAGTTTCTGGCCACCCTTGAAGTTCGAAGTGATGATGAAATGGGGCCATTCGAAAAATTCTTCGCTTCCCCATCCACCGGTAACCAATAATTTGAACAACTACTGAAATGGTCTCAAGTACGAATATCCCTCCGATAATCGGCAGTAGAAGTTGCGTATTAGTAGCCAAAGCTAAACACGCTAAGGCTGTTCCGATAGCTAAGGAACCAGTATCACCCATAAAAATTTTAGCAGGAGCTGCATTCCACCAAAGAAAGCCTACGCAAGCACCGAGCATAGAAACAGCTACGACTGCTAGATCTAATGCATGATCTAAATCGTATATCTCAGGATGCCTAAATGCCCAAAAAGAAATTACTGTGAATGCACTGAAGGACAGAGTTGAAGACCCTGCAGCGAGACCATCAAGGCCATCGGTAAGATTTACTGCGTTGCTCATTGCAAGAATAATAAAAGCCGCCCAGAGAGTCCATCCGACTGGCCCGAGATCTATAGATAACGAATCCCATCTCGTAAAGGAAACTTCCGTGTGTACATCGGTAAAGGAAACCATCAGAATCGCAAATCCAAAGGCCACGACCAGAAGACCAATTACTTTCATTTTCTTATTTAGACCGAGGTTCCTTGCATTTCTGACTTTAAGCCAGTCATCAAAAAATCCTACGATTCCTGACCCTACGATTGCTAACATAACGAATAATCCAGAACGGGTGTAGATTCCGTTATAGAGATCCGAGATTATGTAAGCTATGGCCGAACCCGCTACAACTGCTATTCCGCCCATAGTCGGGGTTCCGGCTTTTGTTTTATGCCCACCAGGGCCGTCTTCACGTATGGGCTGACCTATCCCCTTTTCTGTTAACCATTTGATTAAGTAACGTGTCCCAAAGAGAGAAATTGCTGTTGAAATTGTTACTGCAAGAAGAAGCCGTATCATATTTTCCTTGCCTGTAGCCCTTCAATAGCGATATCTATGTCTTTAAATGGAATATATTCTCCGGAAATCTCTTGTGTTTCTTCATTTCCTTTTCCAGCTACTATCACCACATCTGCCGGTTTTGAAATTTGTATTGCGTGCATAATTGCTTTTCTACGATTTGGTTCAACATAAATATCTGATTTTTTATTGAAACCTTGCAATACGTCATTGATTATTGTTTGCTCATCTTCTGATCGCGGGTTGTCAGATGTTACATACACGTAGGAGGCATTCTTCTCTGAAACTGCTGCCATCTGAGGCCTTTTAGACCTATCTCGATTGCCACCACAACCAAAAACGACGTGAACATCCCCTAGTCCGGAAATTCTTTGAGCTGATTGAAGAACTTTCTGCAGCCCATCTGGAGTATGTGAATAGTCAACAACGACAGTTGGCCCTTTTCCTTCGAGATTAACGACTTCAAATCTTCCAGGTATTGCCTGCGCTTGAGATAAACCTGCGACTATTGAATCTTTATCAAATCCAAGTACGTGAGCAGCGGTTGCAGCTGTGTACGCATTCTCAATGTTAAAGTAGCCTGGAAGTTGGATCTCTATTAATTCGCCTTTCCATTTGAAAATGCTTCCTTCAAAGCTCTCCTTTACTACTTCAATATCCGCTGATGAAATAGCGGTAAACGGTATTTCAATTTCTCTTGCTAACCGTTGACCATAAGATGTATCGGTATTTATTACTGCATGATCTGCATGTTCTGCAGTAAATAAACTCGACTTAGCTTGGTAGTAACTTTCCATATCTCCGTGATAGTCAAGATGGTCAACGGTTAAATTAGTAAAAATAGCGAGATCATATTTTATACCTGAAATTCTTTTTTGAAGTAACGCATGAGACGACACTTCCATCGATAGAAATGACTTTCCCTCTTTAACATAACTTCGAATTATTTCTTGTAGTTCTGGAGCTTCAGGTGTCGTTCTTTCTCCAGTCAGTGTTCCGATAGTTCCCGTCTTTTCTCCGGAGAATGAAGCTATCTCTTCTAATAAATTTACTGTTGTAGTCTTTCCGTTAGTTCCGGTTACGCCAACGGTCATTATTTCCCTTGCTGGAAAATTAAAAAAGATTTCTGCGACCTCGGCCATTACTGACCTAACGTCCTCTACTTTTATTTGGAGCGCATTTACATCTAACTCGTGATCAACTATCAAAACATTTGCGCCACGGTCTACTGCCGCAGAAGCATAGTCATGTCCATCGTGATATTCTCCTCGGATACAGAAAAATAAATCACCTTTGTTTATCTTTCTAGAGTCATAACATAAACCAGTGATAACCGTGTCCATAGAATCAGTGTCTAGCAGGGTTCCGGCAGAATAAGGATTATCAAGAGAACCTAAGATAGTTTGCAACTTCATTGCACTACCTCATTCGTCTCTGCAACAACTTGATTTCCTTCTGGGGAGATTTCTTGACCCGCTAACTCAGATACAAGTAATTCTGATACAGGCGAAACTTGGTAATGCCTCAAAGACCAGCTCGCTAATTGACCAAAAAGTGGTGCTGAAACATGACTAGCGTAGAACTGTTCTTCCACTGGTGCAGGGTCGTCAATAATCACGAGCATAGAGAATTGTGGATTTAGTGCCGGATAGAAACCGGTTACCGTCGATGTGTAGTGCCTAAGGCCTTGTTTATCCAGATACGGATTGAACTGTCCATTAGGAAGCTCATAACTATTTTCAGGATCAAAGTATTTCCATGATGTTCCTGTTTTCGCTGCTATTTTATATCCAGATACCTTTGCTTTCTCCCCAGTTCCATTGTCTACGACAGAGGTAAGCAAAGTAGCAATCTGCCTAGATGTAGATGCTGAAATAACTCTGCGGCTTGGAATCGCCGAGACGTAATCTTTAATCCCATCTGAGTCCACTACATGAGTAACGAGTTTCGGAGCGACATAAACACCGTCATTTGCAATCGCTGAGTATGCGGTAACCAGCTGTATTGGTGATACTGAAATACCGTGACCTATTGAAATAGTATTTAAATCAATAGCTGACCACGTCTCTAGTGGATGGAGAATCCCTTGGGATTCTCCGGGGAAACCCAAATCTGTCGTTTGCCCGAATCCAAAATTAGTTAGATATGAATAGAGTCTTTCTTTACCTAGTTCTTGCCCCCAAACGATAGTTCCAGTGTTAGATGAGTGAGTGAGAATATCTTGAACTCCCATCTCTTGAATTCCATATTCGAACTCATCTCGCCACTTTTCAGTTCTTATTTCGCCCTCGAAATCTTCCCACTCTTCAATAACGGTATCCGGTATATCTTTTCTGGTACTAGCGTCAGCTATACCTTCATTAATCACTCCCGCAAAGGTCATAGCTTTCATCACTGATGCTGGCTCGTAACTTAGTGTGACAGCTGGGTTATGTGAAGTTGAACGAACTTCTCCCGTCTCAGTCATCACCATTGAGGCCATTGCAAGAATCTCACCAGTACTCGGTTGCTGAATAATGACAATTCCGCCTTTAGCTTCCGATTCTTGAATTGTTTTAGCTAGTTCTCGCTCAACTTGCCCTTGCAGCGTTCTATCAATAGTTAGAATTAAGTCAGAGCCTTGACTGGCCTCTTTTAGTACTCCTGCTTTTGTAGGAATAGTGCTACCGTCTGCGCTCAACTCTGTTATCTGCAACCCTATGACGCCCTTTAATTTCTCTTCGTATTGGGACTCAAGACCCGACATGCCCACGTTGTCTACATTTACGCTACCAAGAACTCCTTTTGCTAGTTGGTCACCTGACACGTGGAACCGGCGAGGCTCATACCCAATATGTACGCCGCCTAATTTAAGATCCCTAATCACGTCTGCAGTTTCCGGGTCAGCGTTCCGGACCAAGTATTCAAATGAGGTTGGAGAGTTGAATTTGGTTAAAATCATCTTCGCTTCTTCAGTTTCGTCAACGCCAATAAGGTCGAGATGAGCTGCAAGGATTTGAGATTTCTCTACTTTCTCTACGCCATTACCAGCTGAAGAGGGATCAATGTATATGTATGGCTGGGGAAAAGAGATAGCTAGTTGGTCTCCGTTCCTATCTAGGATGGAGCCGCGCTCCCCTCTTAATTCCTCTTGGATCACTCGCTGGTTAACACCTTTCTCGACATATTTATCCTTATTGAGAACAGACAAGTCAAATAAACGCCAGCCGATAAGCACTGCACAGATACCAAAGAAAAAAAGAATTAAATGCCTCCGTTTATCCTCAGCGTAAGGCAATTTTTTTGTCACTATTCTCTTCCCTCAAAAGAAATAGACTCATCATCCCAGTTAGAAAAGTCAGAACTTAGAAGTGGTTGGAGGTATTCAGTGTGATCGGGGTGCACCATCCCAAGACCTTGAATTCCTTCAATAACCTCTTCGGGGCCAGCAAGAGCTACCCTATAGATTCTCTCAGTAGATTCTAATTTTGTGATTTCAAAAAGTAGAGAGCGGTTGGCGGCATCTAAATCTGAAATAGTCGTCGTGATTTTATCTAATTTGGTTTGCCGCTGAACTATGAGAGCACTCATGACGACTTTGCCAAAGAAACCTAATGCTATGAGACATACCAGTATTACAGTTGTTGAACGAAGCCACGATTTTGAGTCTGAAACTACAGCTAAGGTTAAATTCTTTTTTCCTTTTGGTTCAATTTTTCTAACGACTTGATTCTCAGGCATTACGCTGCTCTCTTATTTTCTCAAAAGTTCTCAATCGCGCTGAAGAAGCTCTTGAGTTTCTATTAATCTCTTCCTCGCTAGCTAACTGACCTTTTCGTTTTAATAGTCGTATCATTGAGGTATCTTCAACTGCCGGTAGATAGCGTGAATTCTGTCGGTTCAAACCGGCATGTTCTCTAGTTACTTGTTTGACTATTCGGTCCTCGCCTGAATGGTAAGACATGACCCCGCACCTACCTCCAACCTGAAGAAGCTCAATTACTTGAATCAAAGTAGGTTCTATAACTGCTAATTCTTGATTTATCGCTATACGTATAGCTTGAAATGACCTCCGCGCCGGATGACCTTTTGTTCGTCTTGAGCGTGCCGGAATAGCTTCAGAAATTACTTCAGCAAGCTTCAGCGTATCCGAGATGGGCCTTGCTGAAACTATAGCTTGAGCAACCTTTCTATAGAATCTCTCGTCACCGTATTTCTTTAGTACTTGAGCTATAGTTTCTTCATTTTCTTTATTGATAAAGTCATGTGCCGTTTGTGTAGCTTTTAGATTCATTCGCATATCTAGGGGGCCTTTGCGACGGAATGAAAACCCTCTTTCAGGATTATCCAGTTGGTAGGACGAAACTCCTAGATCAAAGAGCGCTCCCGTTATTTGTGCCACACCATTTCGGTCTAAAACACTGCTCAAGTTATCAAAACGGTCATGGACCAGAACCACTCGTTCTTTATAATCCTTAAGGCTTTCCCTTGCCGCTTCTAGCGCTTCTTTATCCTGATCAATTCCTATAATCTGCACATCAGGTCGTGATTCGAGAATAGCTTTGGAATGTCCTCCCCCACCTAAAGTTCCGTCAACGACTGTGCCTGCAGGAACATCCGAAAAAACATCTACAATTTCCTTCTTCATCACCGGCTCGTGGAAGTATGGCTGTTCAGAAAAACGGGTGATCCGGCGGTCAGTTAAACTGTCCGCCGGATCCAGGGGAGACCCGTTGGTGGTAGATTTTTTTTCTTCTGAGAAGATCATGTTCTCTGCTTTCCCATCGCACTTCGGCAGTCTTCCGGATAAATGGCGCACGTCGGGATTTCTCCCCGATCGAACTAGATGACAAGCGGGCGGAGTAGAGGCTCGTATCTTATTACCCGAAAGACTGCCCAAAAGCGGCTGGGTGTTATGCATAGTTTTGATTTTCTAGCTTGCTATACCTTCTTTCAGTTGCTTTTTCTCTTACTTTTTGAACCATTGTCATAGCCAAACACTCTCGTGAGGGTCTCCTTCGGATGCTTCTTCCACGCGACTCCACTCTTCAGGAGTCCAAATCTCAGCCCGATTTATAACTCCGATGATGATTGCTTCGCGTTCAAGCGAAATTTCATCTCTTAGTTTTGGCGGAACTGCTATTCTGCCCTGCGTGTCTGTGCGGACTTCTGTGATGCTTGCTGCCCATCTACGTTGCGCATCTGCTGCAACACTCTTTTGCTGCACTTGCTCGGTTAGCCTTGCTGCCGCTTTCTCTATTTCAGATGATGAATAGACCATCAAGCAAGCTGCTTGAAGTGATTTTGTTAAGAATGCAGTGTCTTGTAAATGGCGTCGAAAATTTGATGGAAGGACCAGCCTTCCTTTCTCATCAAGTAGCCGTTCGTGTTCCCCTGTGAACATGATTTCTCTATTTCCTAATTTGCATTACCCTTTAGCCCTTGTTGCCAAAACCTAAACAGTAACTAATCGGACATAAATGCCCTTTTTCTCCCTTTCATCCCACATTACTCCCTCTTACACCACATTTCAACACTTTAAAGTCAAAAATACGGTTTTTAGCGCTAAAAAGAGCGTGAATAGCCCCCCACTCTCACCCACGCATTAATTTAAAGCTTGTTATCGGATTGACAACTGTTTCATTAGAGCGTCAATAGCATCTTGCCTCCCGCAATCAGCATTTGTACCGCAGGATTGAATTCTTTGGGCAATATTTGCAACTGGAGCTGCCTTAAACGCATTGACTAAGTGTTTGGGCTCCCATTTAAGTACCAAAGCGCATTGATACCGTGTCCCCTGTCTAGAACGTCTTTGCGAGATCCCGACGATTTTACGCCCATTCAAAAAAATCTCTCCGGGAGCTTTACCTGCAAAGCACACTAGATCTGAGAGAGGCGACCGTTCCATCGATTCTGTATGCATGGTGCCGGAAACTGATATTGACTGCATTGCTTTCAACCAGACTTCACCAATCCAAAGAGCTGACCGTTTCACGTCTTCTTCCCAAAGGGGTGAGATTCGTGGAATAAATATATCTACCCAGAGTAGATCATCAGGAACAACTAAAACTGCCCCGCCCCCACTCCTTCGTGATGTGATACTGAGGCCTTCTTTTTCGAGATAAGAAAAGTCTATAAATGGCTTTTCTCTCTCTGAGCTCCCAAGAACGATACATGGGTCTTGCGCTTTAACTATCCAAAGTGTCGGATTTTTCCACTCTGCTAGAGTTGTAGCATGTGCAAGCGCAGTTGTTAATTCCTTATCTTCTACAATCCACTCTGGAAGATGTCCCTTAATCGGGCTTAACTTTGAGTTCATCTATTTGCTTGCTGCGGGCCAGCTTTTGCACCACTGAAGGTAGGTAGTTACATCCTTTGCGATATTGGTATTTCCTCGTTCGTTGCCATATGCGGTGTGAATTCTAAATTGTAGGTACGAGGCTTCTGGAATTGGAAGAAATGGAAGTCTTCTATACCACCCTGATCTCCTAATACGCCACAATTGACGAAAAGCTACAAGCCATAGATTAGGCCTTCGCAATATTTGAGCTAAGACCTGTAAAGCTACTTTTTTATCTGCTGCCATGAGCTACTTCAACTTTCGTTTTCGGTAGAGACCTCTAGGAAGATGATTCTGATTTAGTTTTCTGTCTCATCGGGTCGAAATCTTTCTCGTAATTTTCCTCGTCTACCTGATAGTGAATTTCGGAGAGAGCCAGACTGGACATTCATTGATAACTGATTCATCCCTGCTCGCCCCAACCTTCTTAGGTTCTGTTCGAAAAGAAGAGCGGCGGCAAGCATCATTACGAAACCAATAAATGCGAGCCAAAAGCTTACTGATAATGTCAATACGATGGTTACAAGACCGACTATGAAACCAAGAATGGACCACTTTATATTCCGCGCAGAATGCGTGTAGACAGTCGTCGTTGCGACTTCCTTTGCTAATGCTGGGTCAGTCTCATGTAATTGTTGTTCTATCTGGCTAAGTATTCGTTGTTCATCTTCTGAAAGAGGCATACATACATCATCGCATAAATGCTGGGAATCAACAACGTACCCCTACCCTGTTTTTTAGTTTGATGGCCCCCATTGCTGAATTCCACGTTTTTTAGTTGCCAGACCATCTTCCGTTAACGTGCTAGCTGCCCCTATTGAGTCTGGGCCAAATTTAGAACGGATAGCATCCATCGCATCTTCCGCTTCTCTCCATTCAAGGTCATTAGTTTCTAACTCATCAAAAGAAAGCTGGAGACCTTTACTATTCTTGCTAAAATTCGTGGCCCCGACTCCCAATAAGCGAACGCCAATAGATAAATCAAGGGTATCAAGTAAGCTAACTGCTTCTCGGCTAATGACTTTTCCACTATCAGTAGGGTTTGGAAGTGTCACTGAACGGACAAAAGTTGAAAAGTCCTTTAACCTAACTTTAATATTCACCGTTTTAGCTAAACTTCTTGAGCCGCGTAGACGTTTACCCACAGCGTCTGACATTCTATGAATTTCAGAAGTGATCTTCGCTATTTCAAATAAATCTTCCGAGAAAGTTTCCTCATGGGAAATAGATTTTGCCGCCTGTACTGCCTCGACATTCCTTTCGTCAACTCCGTGTGAGAGTCTATGCAAGTGAGACCCTTGCGATTTCCCTAGCGCATTGACTAAATCATTTAAAGGAAATTTACGCAATTCAGAGACTTGAGTGACTCCCAACTGATCTAGCCGTTTCGCTGTAGCTGGCCCAACTCCCCAAAGAGCTTTGACTGGAAGTTGATCAAGAAAACCAATTACGTCATCTGGATGTACTACTTTAATTCCTATTCCCGGGATTGGACCTCTTGAGCTTGGTTTAGGCTTCGCTTCTTCTGTTGCCAGCTTTGCCAAAAACTTATTTGGGGCGATACCCACTGAACATTTCAACCCCTGCTCAGCTAGAACATCACTCCTAATTGAATCTGCTATTTCAAATGGTGTTCCATACAGGCGTTGACTTCCTCCAACATCTAAAAATGCTTCGTCAAGTGATATCGGTTCCACCAGAGGGGTGTAGCGCTTAAATATTTCCATAACCTCGTAGCTGATAGATGCATAATAAGTATGATCACCCGGAAGAAATACAGCTTTGGGGCATAGTTTCCGTGCACGAAATGATGGCATTGCAGAATGTATCCCAAATGAACGCGCTTCATATGACGCTGCTGCGACTACTCCTCTATTGCCGGTTCCTCCAACAAGTACAGGCTTCCCGACCAGTTCAGGCCTACGCACAAGTTCAGCTGAAACAAAAAAAGCATCCATGTCAATATGGAGAATATGTGAAGTAGATATTATTTTTTTCATCTTTAAGAGGATTTACCAATAGGATTCCGGCTGTTATTGTTTTATTAATAACCCACCTCCAATACGATAATACGCATGACCGAAAAAAATCTTGAAGGCGGAAATCAAAGCGATGAAATTCCGAAACAAGAGATAGAGAGTCTCTCCCAAAATGAATTAGAGAATTTCTCTGTTTCTGAACTACCGGTGACTGTCACCCCATCAGCTGGGCCATCCAAATCTTCGCAATTCATAGCCTTTAGTTCCATTCTTATCGGAGGTTTATGCGGAGGACTAATTGGCTTTGCTTTCACAGATCTTCAATGTTCCGGTGATTGCGGTCAACTATCTTTAACGGGCGGAATCATAGGTGCATTCGTTGGTGCTGGAGGCGTGGGTATTGTCTCCATTCTAGTTTTACGAGCTACGAACGAATGGAAAGAAAAAGCTCAACAAAAAAAAGGGCAAAAGGAAATTAGTTAACTTGAACGAGAATCTAACTTTAAGAGACCTTGCGTCGGAAGCAGCCAATGAAGCTTGTTTATTTTTGAAGTCAATTGATTTCAATTTTGACGAAGTCCATTCAAAGTCATCGCATTCGGACCTTGTCACCGAAATAGACCAACGGGTTGAGTCTATAATCTTTAATTTTCTTCAATCAAGAAGAAACAATGATAGCTTCTTGGGGGAAGAAGGGACTTCAGCAATAGGTTCCTCTGGAGTTCGTTGGATTCTAGATCCAATAGATGGAACAACGAATTATGTTTATGGCATCCCTTACTTTGGAGTGTCTATAGCTGCAGAGAAAAACGGGGAGGTCGTAGCTGGAGCCGTAGCTGACCCAAACCGTAATGAAATTTTTGATGCGGCTCGAGGCTTTGGCGCTCAATGCAATGGAAGCAGTATTTGCATTAGTGGAGGAACTAATCTCAACAATTCTCTAATCGCTACTGGATTTAGTTATTCATCCGAAAGAAGAGGAATTCAAGCTGAGGTCCTTTCTCATTTACTCCCAAAGGTTGGAGACATACGAAGATTCGGTGCTGCCGCAGTTGACTTGTGCTGGCTGGCAAAAGGAAGGGTAGATGCCTTCTACGAAGAAGGATTGAACTATTGGGACTTTGCCGCTGGTTCATTGATAGCTGAAGAAGCAGGCGCCGCTATTATCCATTTAGATGATTTCCTTGGTGAGCAACTTATCGTTGCGGCCACACCGACTATTAAACAAGATTTCTTGATGCTGTTAGAGGGTACGCGTGATCAAATGATAAATGATTCTAAGATATCTTTTCCTTGAACTGCACTAATCCCCTATCATATTGACATGAGTACAAGAGTCTTAGTAGTTGAAGATGATGAACGTATTCGTACTGCTGTCCGACTTGCCCTTGAAAAAGAAGGCTGGGATGTCCTTGAGGCGGAAAGCGGGGAAAAAGCTTTAGATATATTCAAAAATCAGCAGTGCGATATAGTGCTGATAGATATTATGCTTCCTGGGATTGACGGGTTTGAAGTATGCAGATCCGTGCGAAAAACAAGCGATATTCCAGTCGTTATGGTAACTGCCCGTGATGACACTCATGATGTCGTTGCCGGCCTTGAAGCTGGCGCAGATGATTATCTCACAAAACCATTTTCCCCCAAAGAGCTCAGCGCTCGAATTAGAGCTCTCTTACGAAGAGCCCGGCTTCCCTCCCCTGATTTAAGCACACTTGAATTCGGAGATTTAAAAATTGTTCCAGATAAGAAACAGGTGCTTGTGAGTGGAGAACTTGTGCAACTCACTCGAACAGAATTCCAATTACTCGCAGAGCTCGCAACTTTTCCAGATCGTGTTTTTAGCAGGGATGAGCTTCTTGAAAGAGTTTGGGGGAAAGACTATTTCGGTGATGGTCGCCTCGTAGATGTTCACGTGAGGAGACTTCGAAAGAAAATTGAGCCAGAAGATGCTAGGCCTCGTTATGTAGTTACTGTTCGCGGCTTCGGCTACAAATTGAAGAACTGACTCATTTTATGGAATCGGCGAGCAAGAGACTCCGCTTACGAGCCAGACTTACTCTAACGTTTGGCCTTCTGGCATTGCTCTTAACAAGCGTTTTATCTATATTAACGTACCTACTTGTTCGAAGTAACTTGATTGAGAATAGAGAACAAAGCGCTCTAAGCGTTGCTTCCGTAAATGCTTCTCAAGCTGAACGGCGAATATACGAAGGTGCGACCGATCAAGCTGTCCGAGATTTTCTTTCTAACTTGCGCGGAGTTCGTTCTGAATCAACACCTCTTTTACGTATAGAAACAGATTGGATTTCGGCGGATCCCGTGGTATTTGAAGCGCCAGGGAATCTAAATTCAGATCTTCTAGATGCAGTAAGCAATTCATCCTCTAACGGTGCTGAAATGAAATACAAACTTCAAGATGGAACTCCCGTTTTGGTGATTGGATTTCCGCTAACGACGCGCAATGCTCTATATTTCGAAGCTACTCCTTTAGATGATATTGAAGATACACTTAGTTCTCTGTCTAATGTTCTGCGTCTGGTAAGCGGCGGAATATGTTTATTTGGGATTGCATTGGGTTCATGGGCTTCACGTCGTGTTCTATTACCAGTAGAAAAGGTAGGGCAAACGGCACGAGCTATTGCTGTAGGAGATTTAGCAGCCAGGCTTGATGTTGGAAATGACCCGGATTTGGTGGCCTTAGCAACATCATTTAATCAAATGGCAGAGAATCTAGAAGAAAGGATCGAAGCTGACGCAAAATTTGCCAGTAATGTTTCCCATGAATTGAGATCGCCTTTAACAACAATTATGGCCTCTATAGAAATACTCAATTCTACGAAAAGCTCTCTTGACGAATCGTCTCAGTTAGCACTCGGCCTTCTTAACGAGGACCTTGAACGTTTTCGTCAACTTGTCGAGGACTTACTAGAAATCTCACGTTTTGATGTCAACGCCAATGCTCTCACCTTAGAGCGGTTTTTAGTTGTTGAATTCTTGAAACGAGTCTCTGAACAAAACCTTTCCCACTCTATACAGCTTAATTTCTTAGATGAGATAAATGACGTCGTAATCGAAGCAGACAAGCGTAGATTAGCCCGCGTGATCAATAATCTATTAGACAATGCACAATATTACGCTGGTGGAGCAACATCAATAGATGTTAAGCAAAATGGCGAAGAATTAATAATTTCTGTTCTTGACAAAGGTCCCGGAATTCACCCGAGCGAACGGTCTTCAATTTTTGAACGGTTTGCGCGCGGTTCCGAAGGTGGGCGTCGAGGGTCAGGAACTGGCACTGGTTTGGGACTTTCTTTAGTAGCCGAACATGTGAAACTACACGGCGGTTCCGTTACCGTTACTCCAAATATCAAGGATGGTAGGGGTTCAAAATTTACCATAACCCTTCCGGGGGTCATCCGATGAAGAAGATTTGCGTTTGCCTCTCTATTATATTTTTACATATTGCCGCTTGTGGAATACCCGAAGACGGCGAACCCAATGCCGTTGATTCACCGATTGGAACACAACCTGGGAATTCGTTTGATAGCCCCCAAACAGTCGAAGTTCGCAGTGAGTTAATTTATTTAGTTGATGAAAATAACTTCCTTGCCCCTGCCATTAGAGAGATCCCATCTGTTGACCTTCGTGTCACCGACTTAATCAATGAATTGATAGCTGATTTATCAGAAGCTGAACGGAACAGCTCTTTAAGCACAGCAGTTCCTGCTGGGCTTAATTTGGACGGAGTGTTCCAAGAAGGAGACGAAGCTACAATTAACTTCAACGCGGGGGGCCTAGAAGTTATTGAAGGCGATGAACTTGCCAAAGCACTTGCCCAAATTGTTTTTACGCTAACCGAAACCGGAACACTGGATGCAATTATTATTTCGATAGATGGCGATGTTAAAACTTGGCCAACTCCAAATGGAGGCGATCAACAATTACTCAGAAGAATACAGTTTATGGTTTACGCTCCGGAGGTTGATAGTGGAATCACTCAATAGTAAAAGACTCAAATTAGTTGCATCTCTTATCAAAAGCATATTCTAATGGGCGCCGTATTAGCCGTTGATGCGGGAACTACCGGAATCCGCTCTTTACTTATTGACGAAAATGGCGAAATTATTCAAACAGCATACAGAGAATTAACTCAATATTTCCCTAACCCAGGGTGGGTCGAACATGACCCCAATGAGATTTGGGAATGCGTTCAGTCAACTATGTCTGAAGTTTTAGAGGCCCACGGCAAAGACCCAGTTGCAATCGGTATCACCAACCAGCGCGAAACAATTGTGGCCTGGGATAAGAAGACGTCTCTGCCTCTTTACAGGGCATTGGTATGGCAGGATAGGAGAACTTCAAAACGATGCTCAGACCTTCAAAAAACTGATTTGCTCCCGTATATTAGAAAGACAACAGGGCTAGTCCTTGACCCGTATTTTTCTGCAACCAAAATTGAATGGTTAATCAATGAGGGCGAAATAGCCCTAAGTCCAGATGTTGCTTTCGGAACGATAGATAGCTGGATTCTTTGGAACCTAACGAACGGTTCAGCCTTTGCAACTGATCCAACTAATGCTTCAAGAACAATGTTATTTGATATCAAAAGAATGAAATGGGATGAAAGACTTTTAAATGTATTTGGGATTACTGAAGAAAATTTACCAGCCGTTCTGCCGTCAAGTGGACAATTTGGGATAACTTCGACATCACATTCCTTCGCTGCCGGAATACCCATTACTGGAATTGCTGGTGATCAACAGGCATCTCTATTTGGTCACGCAGCTTTCGCTGCAGGCGATGCTAAAAATACTTATGGAACGGGGTCATTTATCTTAATGAACGTCGGTCAAGAATGCCCTGAACCAGTTGATGGATTACTATCTACGGTTGCTTGGACTATAGATAATGATGGGGAAATATCCACTACGTATGCTTTAGAAGGATCTATTTTTGTTACCGGCGCTGCAGTTCAATGGCTTCGAGATGGACTAAAGATTATTGATAAAGTTTCTGACCTTGAGAAGTTAGCTCTTGAATGTGAAACAACAGATGATGTTTACTTTGTTCCCGCATTTACTGGGCTCGGTAGTCCTTGGTGGGACCCCTACGCCCGAGGAACACTCATTGGGTTAACTAGAGGAACAGGTCAAGCAGAAATTGCTCGTGCAACCATAGAATCCATGGTTTTTCAAACTCGTGATGTGGTTGATTCAATGCGTATTTCATCGGGGAAGAAACTAAAAAGTTTAAAAGTAGATGGAGGGGCATCTGCTATGAATTTGTTGCTTCAGTTACAATCCGACCAATTACGAGTACCAGTTTCGCGCCCTAAAGTGCAAGAAACAACTGCTCTAGGCGCTGCATACCTGGCTGGCCTTTCAATTGGGTTTTGGAATTCACTAGACGAAATACGGAATCTTTGGACTCTCGATCATACGTCAATCCCCACCAAAGGAATCACTACTAATGATGTTTCACACCAAAAATGGTTAAAAGCAATACAGCGCAGTCAGGGATGGGCAGATGACGAAGGTTCTATAGCTTTGTGAGCGTATTTTTTATTTGACGTATAGCCTGATTTGTTCTTTGTTCGTTTTCTATTAAAGCGAACCGTACGTACCCCTCGCCACCAGGGCCGAAACCTACACCGGGAGATGTCGCGACCTTTGCTTCCTTGACAAGCCATGATGAAAACTCTATTGATCCCATCTCTTTGTATGCATCAGGTATCTTTGCCCAAGCAAACATGGTTCCTTTAGGAGGTTCAATTTCCCAACCGATACGGCTTAATCCCTCGCAAAGACTGTCTCTTCTGCTTTCGTAAATACTATTAACTAGCTGTGGGTGATCAGATGCTTCGTTCATAGTGACAGTTGCTGCTATTTGAATCGGCTGGAAAGTTCCGTAATCAAGGTAGGACTTTAGCTTTGCTAAGGCAGCTATTACTTCGCTATTCCCCAACATGAATGCGACTCTCCAACCAGCCATTGAGAATGATTTAGTCATCGAATACAGTTCGACTGCAACATCCTTCCCTCCATCAGCTTGAAGGATTGAAGGAGGCTGATAGCCATCAAAGCCAAGATCTGCGTATGCAAAATCATGGACAAGAAGTACGTCCTTTTCTTTTGCAAAGTCAACTATTTGTTGCATAAAGTCAAGATCTACACATGTTGTGGTTGGATTGTGTGGGAACGAAAGAAGGATAACTTTAGGCCTAGGCCAACTATATTCCCACCTCTCTTTCATAGCACCAAAAAAATCTGACCCCGTTGAAAGAGGTATCTCTCTCACTTCAGCTCCTGCAAACAACGGAGCATAAAGGTGGATCGGATAGGAAGGTGATGGCACTAGAACAGCATCCCCTGCTTGAACAACCGCCCACATCAGGTGTGAAAGGCCTTCTTTAGCTCCTATCGTATTGATCGCCTCAGTTTCTGGATCTAAATTCACCCCAAATTTGTTTTGATATAAACCGCAAATTGCCTCACGTAATTTTGGTAATCCTCGACTCAGGGAGTAACGATGATTTCGTGGGTTACGCGCTGCTTCGCATAGTTTCTCAACAGCTATATCTGGCGAAGGAAGGTCAGGGTTCCCAAACCCAAAATCAATGATGTCATCCCCATTACGTCTTCCTTGGACTTTTAAGTCGTTAATTATCGTAAAAACATATGGTGGCAAATTATTAATTCTTCGGAACTCCATCTGCACAGGCTAACCGCTTTCTTGTCGATGGAGATGCATTTTTTAATATCTCGTATTACCTAGAGAAGCTTTCAGTAGCGAGCATAGCTGCTCCTATAGATCCGGACGTATTCCCAAATTTAGCTAAGAGTATTTCTAGGTTGTCTGCGTTTGATTTAGACGTGAAATTTTTCCTATAACTTTCTTGTATGGGATCCAAAAAGGTCTGCCCTAACTCCGTAATACCTCCACTTAAAACAACGACTTCAGGGTTAATTACTTTTGCTAGATTATGGATTCCTAATGCAAGAAACTCGCTATAGGTTTGCAGAACTCCTTTAGCTTGCGCATGATTTTGCTTCGCTGCTGCTCCTATTTCTCGACTTGTAACAAAATTATTTTTCCTTCTTGGGGCAGGGACTATTTCGCTAAGAATCTCTTCATCTAATATTTCATTTGCTAGTCTTCCAAGTGATGCTGCAGAGGCATATCTCTCCCAACATCCTTGATTTCCACATGGGCACTGAAGACCATTTCTTTCGATAATCATGTGGCCTACTTCTCCAGCAAAACCTGAAGCTCCCTTTTGTAATTGTCCGTCAAAAGCTATGCCTGCCCCGATTCCTGTTCCTAAGGAGATGACTACAACGGAACTTCTATTTTTTGCTGCACCCAATTGCACTTCTGCCCAAGTTGAACAATTAGCATCATTTTCAACAAAAACTTCAACTCCTACGTTTTCTTCAATTATTTTTCGTAAGGGAAAATTATTGACTGCTTGAATGTTTGGAGAGGTTTTGACTACACCGTTTTCTGTAATAAGGCCTGCACAACCGATACCCAAAATTGTTATTTTCTTTCCTATCTCAATTTGGATTCGGTTCGATACCTCAGTAATAGTTTCAACAATCAAATCTAAATCACCTAAATGCGGCCTCTGGTACAGCTGTGAAATTTGATTACCGTCTTGCAAAGCTAATCCACGGATATTTGTTCCGCCAATATCGAAACCAAGGGAAATCAGGTTTAATTCGCTAGGAAGCAAAGACTGATTCAACCCTTGAGCTCAGATCTTCAAGTGCAGCACGCACAATTCTTGATTCTGCCCTACGCTTAACGAATCCTGGTATGAGTATCGCTAAGTCAGCAGCAAGGTGATAGACGACTTCTGTTTTCGTACCGCCTTCTACCGGCGTGAACTCATATTCACCCTCAATCTTTCGGGTAATATCTCCCTCTATTTGCCTCCATGCGATCCGAAGCGGATTACTTCCATAATAATACCGAAGAGTGTAAGTTGTGCTTCTACCCATCGCTGCTGCTCGGAATTGAACATCGCCGCCACGTCCCAGTTCGTCGTGTTCAGTAATGGTGGCTGACTTAACATCGGATGCCCATTCTGGATAACGCTCAAAGTCTGTTACGACTTCAAAACATTGTTGTGGTGTCGCATTAATGACTCTTCTTTGTGTTGCATGATCACTCATTTGCGTTGCCTTATAATTGTCGTTAGTTTCTATCGTTTTTTAAATGTGCCATTCACAATAGCCCACATATTGAGATTACCAAGCGCGAAGACTGATGCGAGGATACCGAAAGCGAAGATTGAGCTGGATTGAGTCGCTGCATAGAAAATGCTTATTATTATCTGCCCCAATAATGAACCATATAAGCATATTTTTACTTTTTGTGTAGTTCCTTTCGGCAACAATATTAGATCACTTGTGGTAATAATTTCGTATCTACTTCGTGCTAACGATATTGCAAATGCCCTGAAAGACAGAAAAAGTCCTACAGCAAAAAGGAACAGAGAGACTACTACATATAGAAACTCTAATGACGAAGAAAAGATGGCTATCAGCCCGGATACCGCAAGAGAGCACATTCCCCATAGGGATGAATTTGGGTAGCTGAAAGAAGCTCCATTCTTAGCTGATCCCACTGCCACCTCCTGTGTTCTTGATTACCCCAAGAAGTGCTTGATGAAACTCTTTAGCGAGTATGTCATATGAGAATTTTTTTACTGCACGTTCCCGAGACACCTTCCCCATTGACTCGCACTTTCCATGGTCTTCTAGCAACTCCAAAAGTTTTCTAGCTGTTTCCTTTTCGTCTTTAGGGTTGTGCACAATTAAACCAGTCTCCATTTCTTCAACTGCTTCTGACGCACCGCCACTTTGTCCGGCAATTTGAGGAACGCCTGTAGCTGCTGCTTCAAGAAAAACAATTCCGAACCCTTCTTGCTCAAGCCCACCCCACCGAACCCTACAAAGCATCGAGAACACATCAGCCATTCCGTAAAGCGACGGAATTAACTCATCAGAGACATGGCCAAGAAACTTAACAGGTGCACTTAGCTTTGTAGCGATTCGTTCTAATCGAATTTGATCTCGTCCAGTTCCAGCTATTAGCAACTTAAGGTTTGGTCTGCTTGGTTGAAGGATGGAAACTGCTTTTATCAGCGTATCCATTCCTTTTCTAGGCACAAGACGACTAAGCGCTAAAACTATTTCGTCATCTTCACATAGCCTTAGCCCTGCTCGAACTGTATTCCTCTCAGATACTGATAGTGGTGTGAACCGTTTAGTATCTACACCTGGAGGAACAATAGAAACAGGTAGTTTGCATCCGGCTGCTCGTTCAGCTTCTTGTGTGGAGTATTCTCCAGCTGTGATTACGAGTTTTGAACCACGAAGAACGTTACCTAAAAGACTTTTGAGAATGGGTATTCTTCCAGGAATGGTTACTTCAGCTCCATGCAAGATCACTCCATATGGAGATCCTATTCTAGGGCCAAGTATCCCTACAGGAACTGCAGGGTCAAACAGAACTATATCTATGCTATTCTCCTGAACTATCTTTCGGATTGTTCTAGCTAATACAGGCGTCGGAAGAAGAATTTTTTGCCTAGTGCGAATAATCCGGTGAGTTTGATTTAAGTCAAACTCTTGTGAACCTTCAAAAGGGGTACATAACACGGTAACTTCGTCTTGTGGGATTCTTCTATATATCTCCCATAGGTACGATTGAATCCCCCCTATTTTGGGTGGATAATCGTTCGTGACTAAAAGGTGCTTCATATATCTAACCAATCCACGCTAGGTCGCTTTCCTCACCTTGAGAGTGGGTATTTCTTTCGACTTTCTGAGCAAGTTCTCTTTGCACAGATGGAGAGGGGTCTCCTTCTAGTCCAATGAGTAATTTACCTAACCCTAATCTTTTTGCCGTCCAAACTGCATGAGCGCGTAACATTTCATCGCTTCCGGCTAAACACTTCTTTACAATCTTAATTGTTTTAGAGCTAGGTGGCATCTTGCTATTACCCAGTACGATCAAAGCGTTTCTTTTCAGGTACCTGGGGTCCCTTTTAGGTATGTACCAACGGCCAAATTCTGCTAATAAAGAGTCGTCATCGCTTTCGAAAATTTTGTGTATTGATATTACAGATTCGCTTGAACTAAGTCCGAAGGAGTTATTAAGTCGTTCTTCGAACTTATTTGTAGGGCACACTTCTTGGCAATCGTCGCACCCATAAATTCTGTCTCCTAGGGCAGTTCGAAATTCAGTAGGGAAATCTCCTTCTGATTGAACTAGCCATGCAAGGCACCTATTCGCATCTAGAACTCCTGGAGAGACGATTGCGTCTGTCGGACAGGAAGTTATACATTGGGTGCAAGAGCCGCACCCATCTTTAAGTGGTTTATTAGGTTGATAGCCGGCGTTGGTAAGAACTGACCCAAGAACGAACCAGCTACCTCGTTTCGGAATAAGAATATTGGAATTTTTCCCGTACCATCCAATTCCCGCCCTGTATGCTGCTTCCCTATCTACTAGCGCATTGTCATCTATCAAGATACGCGCATCATATCCTGCATCTACCAGTTCTTCAGCTATCGACTCTAACCCCACACGAAGTGCCCCATAATGATCTTGGCGTGCATAGAGTGCAACTCTTCCTGTGGGAGATCCAGTCTTTGACTTTTCTAATGAGGGTTCCCAATACGATTTTGCGCCGACAATTAATGACTTACATTCAGGCATAGCTAATTTGGGATTCGTAGACCTTTCCGGATTTCTGTATGTAAAAGACATTCCGGCATGAAGACCTTTTGATTTACGCTTCGTAAGGTCTTGCAAAGTAGATTTGAAGATTTCTGCATTCGCTATACCAACTGAATCAAGCCCACTACTCATACCAATTTTCTGTATACGACTCAGCGACGGAGGAGACTTCATTCCTTAATAGTCGCAGATGTTTAACCTATTTGGAACTACTGCACGTTATTTAATGCGATCTTTCGATAGTTACCACAGGATTACGAAGTTCGGGCAAAAGCCCTGCTTTTGTCATTGACTTCATCGAACGCCATTCTTCCAAGCTAATCACTACTGCAGAACGCGGTTCTCGGTCGCAGATAAAAGTGACCAGGCAGTCCGCGCATGCTTCTGTATCAATAAATGGACATAATTCACAGTCAACTGATATGTAATTTTCTTTCATGAGGAGAATATAAGTTAAGGGTGTGACATTAAAGTCGAGATTCGATCAGAATATCTACTTGTTACTCGCTTTGCGAGGATATTTCTATAACGTCATCGCCACTTTCACACCACCTGCAGGTGACTGACTCAATAGATTCTTCTATTACTTTCTGATCTTCTATATTTAAATTCCCAGCTGTTGTGAAGTGGTAGAATTCAGTTGTTCTCTGGAAACGCACAACATCGAACCTTGTTAGGTTTCCACATGCTGTACACCTATAACGAATAGAATTACTCATCTTTACCTAACTCTTTCGATAGTGACACTAATTGGGATAAACACTTTTTTGCTGCTCCGGAAAGGATTGAGGCTCGAGATCGCTCTATGCCGTCCACAAGGTCCTCAGCTATTCCGGCTACGACTAATCCGGCGGCAGCATTCAACAGAATAATATCGCTTTTAGGACCTTGTTCTCCTTCTAAAACATTGAAAGCTATTCTGGCATTATCAGATGGAGTTCCTCCGAAAAGATCTTTTGGTTCTGCTAGCTTCAGCCCAACATCTTCAGGCAATAATTCCTTTGTTACAATTTCTTCAGGTGTAACGAAATGAATTGTGTTGGGGCCAGTAACGGAGAGCTCATCTAAACCTTGGTTCCCTGTAACGACCATAGCAAATTCAGTTCCAGTCTTTTGGAGGACTTGTGCCATTTGTATTCCTCTATCTACAGAAGGAACGCCAACTACTTGCCTTAGTAGAAACCCTGGATGAGATAAAGGGCCAAGGATATTAAAAATAGTTGGGATTCCTAATTGCGCTCTAACAGGTCCAGCAAAACGCATTGCGGGATGAAAAATCCTTGCAAATGCGAATCCTATCCCAATATCATTCACACACTTTTCTACTTTTTTCGCCCCAAGCCTAGTTTCGACAGATAACTCTTCCAACAAGTCAAAGCTGCCAGAAGTCGACGATGCTTTAAGGTTCCCGTGTTTACACACTTTGGCTCCAGCCCCAGCTGCGACAAATGAGGCTATTGTAGAAACGTTCAATGCGGCTTTGCTTCCCATTGCTGAACCGCCAGCACCTACAAGATCAATCGTTCCCGTCGGACAATTAATTCGAACACATGAAGATCGCATTGCGCGCACAAAGCCGGTTATTTCATTTATTGTTTCACCTTTACGACTGAGGGCTGTGAGAAAATCTGATAGCTCTGAATCAGAGAACTCGCCTCGTAAGACCGAAACTAAAACTGCCTCTGCATTATCTTCATCTAAGTTTAAACCAGACTCAAGATTAGTGATTAAATCAGGCCATTTCTTCAAAGCTTCTTCAGTCATTTAGTAAGTATGTCGTGGTTTTGGGGGAAGTCCAATTGACCTTATCCAACCACGGCCTAAACGTGAATTTGTAAATCTAGTCAGCCACTTTCTGCAGCGTGTTTCTATCAGTGTGGTGAAGTAAATCTTCCTGAATAGCCATCTTAAGCACTGAGTCCGATTCATAGGACCATTCATTGTCACCAATGGTGATATTTAATGTGTACTCAACTGTTGAAGCATTATCGGTCAAATATTTATTCTCAAGAATTCCGTAGTTGGTATCGCCAATTTTGGCCGCCATATCAACTGACGTTGCGTCCGGCTCACAGGTTCCTCCTGCGATAACAACAGTTCCTCTGGGGACCATGAAACAACGCATGATTTGTTTTTCTGCTGGGTCATATAGCCAATAGCCGACTTCAGTGTGGAATGGGTCTTGATCTAATTCAGTTGAACGCCATGCCGCCATCCGGTAATCAAGGCCATACAAATGTTGATTACCATTGTCAACGGGTCCGAATGTGGAGAATGAAACTCGCTCAAAATAGCTAGTATCTCCAGTTTCTTGCTCTTCGTTATGGTAGGAGAAGTCAACTCCTCCATGCCCTTCCCATGTCCCTACTAGGGAAAGTAAAGGTCCGAAATTTGCAACTGTCAGATCTTCTGGTGCAGTCATAAGCAGTTCTCCTATTCAATTTAGTCTGTGCAAAACTCTCTATACCCGAAATTAGCACTTCTTCAGGCTAGTTATAACTTGGAAACCAATTTCTTTAGTTTTTTTCATGAAATAACCCATCTTTTAGCTTCTTTTCCCTTGAAGGTTGTACTTTCGTCAATTTTTAGTCAAACTAAAAGCGGTGAGTTGGCCGGTTGGTCGCAACATAACTTGTTATGTTGAGGAAGGTCGGGGCTCCTATGAACAGAATGCTGGCGAGAGTCAGGATGGAGCGATCTATCGATAAGGGCAACAGAAAGCAAACCGCCGATGGTCATGTAAATGACACAGGTAAGGGTGAAACGGTGTGGTAAGAGCGCACCAGCATCTAGAGCGATCTAGATGGCTAGGTAACCTCCATTCGGAGCAAGGTCAAGTGTGGAACATGGGTTGTTCATCCCGGCCGTCAGAGATGGTGGCAGTTCCCAGGTGGACCGCATAGATGGATGATCATCAAGGGATTAATTGGTAACGATTACCTGAACAGAACCCCGCCTATAGGCCAACTCACCTAAATTTTATTTTTGAAATCTGAGGGTTTGGAGATTTCTGCCAGATCGCCCAGACAATAGAAAAAGATATTGTTGATACAGCAGCTAGGAAGATAAACGCTCGCCGGAAAGCTGGTATCGCTTGAAAGCCAACTGAGTCTCCAAGTATCGCAACAAGAATAGCTATTCCTACAGCTGAACATATAGCTCTTCCGGTCAGAAAAGTTGCGTTAGCTCTTCCGTAGGATTCTTCCGGAACATCTGCCAGCGCCGCACTGTTCAACGGAGCAAAAGTTAAGCCCATTGCTAAGCCGTATAGTACGAGGCCTGGAAACATTCTTCCCCAGTAATTCACTTCTGCTCCATAGAGAAAGATAAACCATATATTACTTATCGCTAACAAGATCGTTCCCGTTAAGAGAGTTCCCCGGTAACCATACTTTTGAACCCACCATCCAGTACCTAAAGAAACCACTCCAGCTAAAAGAGGAGTTGGGGTAATCGCAAGCCCTATTTGTATTTGTGAATACTCCCACACAGTAGATAAATGGATTGGCCATAGTAACCAAACCGACGACCCTACCAATGAGACACCTAAAGAAACTAAATTAGCTGTTGAAAATGTTCGTATAGAGAAGAGATTAAAGTCAACTAACGGCATAGCTTGCTCTCTGTTTCTATAAACAAACAGAGGGAACAACAAGACAGACGCCCCAAATGCAAGCATCGTTGACCAATTAAACCAACCCCACTTGGGGCCTTGTACAATCGCTAACGCAAGGAACCCTATAGAAGCGCTTCCTATAGGAATCCCCCAAAAGTCGACTGCCCCAGGGTCAAATCCCCTTCGTGTTCGAACAGTACCTCCAAACGGAACGATTGCTACGATTACAAAAATTGCAGCGAAACCCTGTATTGCGAACATCCACCTCCAATCAGCTATCTCCAAAACAAAGGAAGCGATCGTAGGAGATAAAGCAGAGCCTATGGGGACAGCTGCCGCCCAAATACCAATAGCTAAAGCATGTTTATCTTTCTGGAAGGCACCTAAGACCATAGCTAAAGATGACGGCGCGTAAATTGCTGCGCCGACACCTTGCGCAGTCCGACCAGCTATCAGGATGCCTACATTGGATGCAAAGGTGCAAGCAATAGATCCAAGAAAAAAAAGAATGATGCCGCGCACAAACATTGGCGTAGCTCCAAGACGATCAGACAATTGCCCACCCAGTAACGTAAATGCGGCTGTAGTAATTGAATATCCAGAAAGAATCCAAGATAAGGTGGCTCTGTTTGAACCGAAATAATCCTCGATCTCAGGAAATGCTATTGTGGTTCCGGTTAATGCTGCTGGCAGTAGAATCATCGCAAGAACTGAAATCGCCAATACGAACCAGGCTGAACGATCATTAATAGATATCATCAAAGCGACTATTAAGAATGTTTTGAGAGGAAAGACAAAATAGTTTCGTTGGTATTATTTAGGGACTCCGGATTTTTCCATTCTTCTACGAACGTTACATCTAGTCCTATATTTGCGATTTCTCTTGAAATGCTCTGGGGGTGATATAAATCGTCTCCCATAAAAAGCAGTAATGGTGTGTCAAACTTTCTTACATTGTCTTTTGTGGCTGAGAGAAGAAAATCCCCATCCCACATATTGCTTCGGAACTGGGAAATTGCTTCAGGAGTCGAAAATTTTTCCCTTACTTCAGCATCATCCGCCCAACTATCAAACATTTCGTAGAGCGCGTTTCGATTATTATCAATGCCTACCGGTTGGAGCATAACAGCCGATAAGAATCTTTTAGGGTCCGCTTGAAGTAGCCCAGCGATGAATGGTCCCCCAATACACATACCCAGTAAGTGACACTTCTCGATCTCTAGATGGTCAAGGATAGCTAGCTGATCATTTGTGTATGTGTTCCAATCATCAGAGGGGCTAATTGGCGCTTTCGATTGGCCTGCATTGCGCTGGTCCATTCCTATAAGCTTAAAGTCCTTAACTAGACTTTCACGAGGATTCCAAGGCATGTTTTCCCAAAATGAATTAGCCGATCGCATTCCGCCGGGAGCGAGAAGAAAAACAGGAGTTCCTTCGCCTTCACATTCATAGAATATTTCGCTATTACCGGTTTTTAGAAAAGCCACATGAACCTCATTTGTAAAGCTACGTTGTGCTTTGGCAGTAGGTCAATTTTTTGACAATAAATAGACAGTTACTAAACCTAGAGCTGAAGCTCCTAATATGGCCCCTTTAAAGGATTGTTCAATCACCGGTATCCAGATAATCGGACCAAGACCAACACCTAGGAATCGAAAGGAAAGGATAAATGACAGAGTCCCTCCTCTATTATCAGGGATTTGAGTTGCTCCTAGTGCTTGTAAAACTACGGACATGAAGCCAACCATCCCTCCTGCTAGGAACCAGAGTATTCCTAAGGTTAGGGCATTATTTGCTGTACTTATAAGTGAAACGAATCCGGTTAGGAAAATAGCAGCAGCTATTGACGATTGCCGATAACCAAATCTATCTAGCACTCTTCCCCAAGTAGGGCCTAAGAGAAAGCTTGATACTGCGCCTGCTAGAAGGATTAACCCTGCTTTAGATCCTGAAACATTGAAGTTATCTCTTGCTGCGACGGCGACAAGAACGCTCACTCCCATTGGTCCTGCAGCTGCGGCCAAAGTCGCACATCCAATTCTTAGAATGCGCCCTTGAAACAATGGTCTTATCGGAGGTAGGTCGGTATTCTCTCTTGGTTCTCCGCTTGGTGGGAAAAGCGACAATAGAAAAGACACAGCTACGGTCCCCCAGAAGGCGGCTCTCCATGTAGTGTCAGCAGCTATTCCGCCGACAATTGGGGCCATACCCATCCCTAGTGCTTGAAAGCTTGAATAAATCCCTACTTTTCTTCCGAACTTTTCCGGTGGGACAATTTCGGCAAGCCCTGCAAGTAAAAGTGGTGTTATAAATGCGTTTGCTATACCTTGAAAGCTTCTTGCAATTAAAAAAACAGTAAGATTTGGGGCAATTGCGCAAATAATTGAAGCAACCGTATACAAAAGATACGTTCCTCTAACAGTTTTTTTTCTTCCCCATCGTTCCCCAAGCGTCCCCGACACGAGCAAAAGGAGCGCAAATGGAAGAAGGTAGGCAGTGAAACCCCAACTCACAGCTTGTGAAGAAGCGTTGAAAGTTTCACGCAACTCTGGAAACATCGGAAGGATTATTGATGCTCCGAATGGACCCATAAACCCACCCACGTATAACGGAAATTGTAAATCGTTATTTTTCACAGAACGAACTTAGTCGTTATTTGTGTTAGCTGTTAGTTGATGTGCAGATATCCACAACTAGGCGAGGTGGATTTGGTATTGATAAGACTCTAAAGCCAGATTTCTGATTAGCCCCGATGACCCAGTGAAGAACTCCTTCTAGCTCTCCGTCCGATACTGCTTCGCGAATGTTTTTATTTCTCGCTGACGAAACAGTACGAGGTGCTGGCGATAATATTTCAGGGTTGTCTCGGTCCCAGGCATAACCCAGAGCATAAATCTCTAAGGAATTAGCTCCAACAAAATTGATATTCTCGCCGCTAGCCATACCTTTGGGTGGGTCTGTTGACCAGAACACCCTATAGCTGTCAGGTATGCCGTTTTGATTGTTTTGATCTTCGGCGAACTCCAATACAAAACGGTCATATTCTGGATGTGTTCCGACTCGGGCATCTTGCATTAGATAAGGGCCAAAAAGTGAATCTTCAAACCCATCACCTGAATCTGTGCCCCAATGAACCCGAACTTCTTCGCCGACACTTGAGCAATCTAGCTCTTGGTCAGCGCCAGTTTGACTTTGGGGACTCTCACTTTGATCAGGTGTATCCTCAACATACGTGGGCGGGGTGGATTCTTCTTGAGAAGCAGGTGGAGGAACTTCTTTCTCTTCCGAAAAACTAAATTCGCTAACTGATTGCTCGCTAACTGATTGCTCGCTAGCTTCAAATTCCATATCGTTGGTACTACAAGCTATGAATAGTGCAAGCAGAGGACTTAGAATAAAAACCGGTCTTAAAATAAGATTTTTTAGGCTCATAGTTTTTGCTCCTGTGGGCGGGGGCCGGAACAGTATGTCCTTAGATTAGACCATCATTTACGAATCATTGCGTCATGCTTTCTAGTTCTGCCTAACCAGTAGTTAAGTTTCGTGAGTAATGTTAAATTTCGTGAGTGTTGGCAATCCTTTATCCATGCGTATTTGACTGTATGAAGCAGTATCTAAACGTGTTCTCCATCCGATTTCATCACCTACCCCTAGAGCCCATGCGATAGCTGCTTTGATAGGAGAAACGTGTGCAACAATTAAAACGTGTTCTGTACTAATACTTTTAAATGATTCAAGAGAAGACCTGACTCTCTGCCCTAATTTATAAAGTGATTCACCGTTTGGAGGTGCAAAATTAGGGTTTCTTTTCCATTCTTCCCAAACTTCTTTGGAGATAGATGCGACAGGTGTCCCATCCCAATCACCGTAATCAAGTTCAATCCACTGCTCAGATAATTCAATTTTAGTATTAAATACCTCAGCGGTTTGGATAGCTCTTTTGAGCGGGCTTGAAATCACTCTGTCAACTGGCCCAATCATCTGAGCAGCTTTTTGGGCTTGAAGGATTCCAATAGAATTGAGAGGATTATCTACTCGTCCTTGCAGCAATCCGGTTGCATTAAAATCTGTCTGTCCATGACGTAGCAAAGTAATTCTTCCCATTTTATTTATTGTCCTGACTTCATAGCTTCGCGTTGAATATGGCCTGTTCTAAGAAAAAGTAGCCTATTCTCTTTTACTAAAAGTTTATATTTTCTAACAGAATAAATTATCGCTATCGCTCCGATTATTTCCATCACGACGATAATCAGAGGGGATTCCCAGGTAGGTATCTCAGTATTATTCCGGTTTATGCCAGATGTTGGCCACCAAAAGACATCAGTTTTAGTCCATGCCCTATCTAAAAAAAGGTATAGGAACATTCCTATCGGAAGCCCCAACCATCTTCGCTGACGGAGCCTTTTCCCTGAGAATACGAGCATTACAAGAATCATTAGCGCAACTGGCGCTGCGAGAGAATGCATAACCCATGGCCCGTTAAAGATCATTTCGATAACAGGCATGGTTGCACCGAGGACAACTAGCCGATAGTCAATAAGGGGGCTTGCAAATACCGAAGCAACTATAACGAAAGCTAAACCTGCAAACCATAGAAACATAATTCAGCGGACGAGAATACAACTGCATTCTTCACAGTTAATAAGTGTATCATTGGGCAATTTCTTAATCCGATCTACCTCAACAGCTGGGAGATCTAGGTGACACCCACGACATGTGCTTCCTGATAAGAGCGCTACACCAACTCGACCCGGCTGCTTTCGAATCTGTTCATATTCTTTTAGAAGTTCCTCAGGAATACTATTGGCAAAGTCCTGTCGTTCTTCTTTGCAATGGATAATAGATTTTTCCAACTCTTGTATTGCTTCAGCTAATGATTTTTGGAGCGCTACTAAGTTTTCGTTTAACGCAACTTCTCTGTTCCCCAATTTGTCTATTTCTTGGAAGATCGGTTCGTTTAATTCCATAACTTCAATAATCTGGTCTTCTACTAATAATTGGCGTTCTTTAAGCCCATCTATATCTGCTTCTAAAGCCTGAAGTTCTTTGATGGCTTGCACCTCTCCGCCGTAAAGTTTGTTTTGCTGTCCTTGCATGCGGTCTTCAATAGTAGCTACTTCATCTTCTAGTCTTTTTTGGTTTCGCTGGTTTATATGAAGCTCCATTTCAACGTGTTGTATTTGCTTTTGAAGCTCCTCCTGTTGAGTCTGAATACTTTTGATTTCTTCTCTTTCTGGGAGTTGTTTGACCTCATGATGTAAAGCAAGGATTTGATTATCCTTATCTTGTAATTTGAGTAGGAGTTCAAGGTTATCTGGTGTAGCAGAGGTCATTGTTGGAATCTTACAGACCTTCTGGGCGCTTGTCCTCATCGTTGCTCGCTTGAAGAAATTTATTAATCTTCTTGTTCTTCTTCATCACTACCGCTCTCAGTTTCTTGACTAGGTTCTTCCTCTTCCTCTTCCTCTTC
>CENX01213676.1_pt1 | contig 43667 bp, 45 predicted proteins | sample 361321 | NCBI WGS metagenome assembly CENX01 (sample SAMEA2619678, study PRJEB7988) | marine metagenome | isolation source: saline water (ENVO:00002010), including | reverse complement strand
AATTTAATTTAGCAATATTGAAATTCTCTGTACCCCTATGCACAAAAACTATTTCATTTTTATTCAAATATGACGCTCTAGCATTGTAGTTTCCTTGAGTAGTTAGTCTGCGTTTTATTTTTGTTCTTATGTCTATTTCATAAATTTGTGGTGATCCCGCTCTATCGGATGTAAAAATAATTTTTCTTCCATCAGTAGACCAGGCTGGTTCAGTGTCAATTGAAGAATTTTCAGTTAGCCTAGAAATTTTCTTTGTTTTCAACTCAATAAGATAAATTTCGGAATTTCCATCCATAGTGGATGTAAAAGCTAGGAATTTTTTATTTGGTGACCATGCTGGTGAACTTACAGAAGAGCTTGAACCAAGTACAAGTTCTCTTTTACCTGATTCTAAATTCTGGGTAAAAACTTGAGCTCTATTGTTCTCAAAAGAGACATAAGCTATATCTTTAGCATCAGATGACCATGCAGGAGATATTATGGATTTATTAGATTTTAATAAAATCTGCTCATTAAATCCGTCAGCATCACTAACCATCAAACGGTAAATATCAGAATTTTTTGTTACATACATTAGTCTAGTTGCTGAAATGCCCTTTATTCCAAAAAAGAATTCATATATTCCATCTGAAACATAGTGGCTGGATTGTCTAATACTATCTGGCAATCCTAATACTCTGCGCTTATCTTCAATATCGTTATAACTAACATTAAAAATGGAATAATTAACGTCAAGACTATTATTAGTCTCTTTAGTTTCTATAAATACTATCGAATCTACATCTAACAATAACCAGTCTCTTTGAATGACTTCAGACTCATTTGATGGAATGCTTAAAAGTTGATCCGAACTTAGAACTTCAAATTCCCCTGTTCTTTTAAGGTCATTTGAAATTATATTAACGATCTCCTGACCTTTGAATGAACTATCGTTTTTTTGTAAAACTGCTATTTTTACTGGTTGATTTGCACTTTCAGTTATTTCCAGTATCAATTCTGAATTTAAAAAAAGGTTTATAAAAATTAAGTAAAAGATTCTAATCATTCTGGTTTAAATCTAAGTGTAAAATTTGCAAAATAAATTCTATATGTTTCTTCATCAACATTCTTAATATATTTTATTTTTTTATATTTTTTTATAGCATTCATAGCAGCTCTATCAAAAGTATCACTTCCACTTGAACGCTTAATATCAAAATTATCTATATTACCCAAACGATCTATTGTTAAATTAAATTCAGCATACATTCCTTTTTTAATATTATTTGGCCTTATCCAAATACTCTCAATATCTTTGATAACTTGTGCACTAATTTGTTCAACTTTATCTAGTTTTTTATAAAACACTTCCTGCTCCTGTTCTTCAACTAAATATTTATCTAGATCCTTAATGATTTTTTTTTCAGGCTCTTTAATTGGTTCTTCTTTAGTTGTAGTCTTCTTTGTATCTGTATCTTTTTTGTCTATAGTCTTCTTTGTATCTGTATCTTTCTTTTCAGGTTGAATAAAACTTACATTAGTAATCTTCCTATCTGTGGTTTCTTCTTGAACTGAATCTAAAAAACTATAAATTAAAAAAATTAAAGCATGCACCAAAATAGAAAGAATAAATGCAGAGAACCATTTAATCATGGTTGTGTGGCTAATGAAAAATTAGTTGCGCCATTAGCTTGAAGTACGCTTAGTAGTTCGGCTATAGACTGATAGGATGTTTCTTGATCTCCTCTTACAATTATTTCAATTTGTGGATTTGTAGTTATTATTTTGCCGAACCTGTCCTCAATAAACCCAAGTGATACTTGAACAAATCCACCATCCTCTTCAATAAAATACGACCCATTTTCATTTACATCTATTACGAATGGTTGGGATTGTTCTAGCTCAATTTGATCAGCCTGTGTTTTAGGGAGATTAATATCTAAACCTTGTATGGCAAGCGGAGTAACAACCATAAAAATTACAAGGAGCACAAGCATAATATCAACATAAGGGACAACATTAATTTCGTTAATGATTCTTGAACCAGACCTATTCTTTTTTTCAAGTAACATTATTTTTCTTTGCTAATTTGAGTTATGAGTTCTTCAGCAAAAGCTAAAGAGCCATTAATCAAATTGTCTAATTGTTTTGAAAATTGGTTATAAGCTATCAAAGCTGGTATAGCAGCCAGTAAACCAACAGCTGTTGCTATTAACGCCTCTGAAATACCAGGAGCTACAGAACTTAGAGTAAGTTGAGATGTTGTTGAGAGACCTTGAAATGCATTAATTATACCTATAACTGTGCCCAATAAACCTATATACGGCGCACTAGAACTTATAGTGGCTAATAAAGATAGATTATTTGAAAGTCTTTCTTCTTCCCTACTTGCAACAACCCTAATCAACCTTTCTGCAGACTCTACTGATTGATCTGTTTTTCTTTTTTGCTTTAATTCTTCATATGTAGTCACTAATATGAGCTCTGATGTTTCAAACTCAGAAACATCTTTTTCTTTAAGTTCAGTATATAAGTCCGCTATTTTATTACCTTGCCAAAAACGATCCTCTAACTCATGTGAGGTTTTTGTTGAACGAGATAATGTGAAATATTTTTCAAAAATTAAGACCCAAGACGTTAACGATGCTACACATAAAATAAAAAGTATTATTTGAACAGGCAAAGATGCCTGGAGCAGTAATTCTAATCCATCAACATTCATTCTTCATGCATCTCCAAATCTTTAGAATAAAGTTTCCTTAGCAGATATGTAAAACTCTCCCAGTTTAAATCTACAACTTTTGATCTATCTGAAAGCAATTCATTAACATTCTTTGCGAATATTCTTATTCTGATAGGCTTATTGTCAAATTTATATATAAGAGCAGGAAATTCTCCATCTTTAGTTACACCTAGAACTTGATCCCACCATGCTGATGCTGGCTCAAAACCTTTTTTATAAGCTTTGCACTCAATATTCCACCTGCCCAGTCTTAGATCTGGATGATTCTTTTCTTGATACTGATTTAATATTCTTCTTACAGGCTTAATCAGCCCTAAATCATCTTGCAATTTTTTTGCAATTTTTCTTTCAAAGTCGTGTCCTTTTTTTCTTTGGTTAATTGTCATTCTGCAAATACCGATTCATGGAGATCTGCGTTTGTAAAAACTTCTTGAATATCATCAAGCTCTTCAAGTGCGTCCGTTAATTTTATATTTTTTTCTGATTGCTCTTCATCTAAAGATATATTATTTTCAGTTTCCATAACCACCTCAGATGCTTCTATTTCAAAACCAGCTTCATCAATCATCTCTTTTAAACCTGCTAGATCTTTTGGATCACACACAATTTCTGCCTTTATTCCTTCTATATCTTTTATATCATCGGCACCATTTTCTATGGCAACTTCATATAACTTTTCATCTGTTGAGTCTGATTTTACCAATAACTTTCCTTTTGCTTCAAATAAGTATGCCACACTACCGGAAGTTCCGAGATTGCCGCCATATTTAGTGAATGCATGTCTGATTTCAGAAACCGTTCTATTTTTATTATCAGTAAGTGTTTTTATATAAACTGCTATGCCGCCTGGAGCATAACCTTCATATATTACCTCGTCGAGATTTTGACCTTCCTGACCACCTGCACCTCTTTGAATTGCTCTATTTATAGTATCCTTAGTCATGTTGGCTGATAAAGCTTTATCATGAGCCAACCTTAGCCTTGGGTTATCTTCAATTACTGGACCCCCATCTTTTGCAGCTACAGTCAATTCTCTTATTATTTTTGTAAATACAGCACCTCTTTTTGCATCTTGCCTTGCTTTGCGATGCTTAATATTTGCCCATTTTGAATGGCCGGCCATTAATCCTCTTTCCTTTCTATTTTTAACTCTTCAAGGCTTTCATCAGGAACAGATCCTGGTGCTTCAGTAAGAAGACAAAGTGCTGATTGAGTTTTTGGAAATGCTATAACATCTCTAATAGAATCAGAATCGGTCATTATCATTGCAAGCCTATCCAAACCAAAAGCTATACCTCCATGAGGCGGACATCCAGTTTTTAATGCTCTGAGAAAGAAACCAAATTTCTCATCTGCTTCTTCTTCTGTTAAGCCTAGAATTGAAAAAATTTGTTCTTGAATTTCATTTCTATGAATACGTATTGATCCGCCACCAATTTCAATTCCATTAACAACCATATCGTAAGCTCTTGAATTCATTTCTAAAGGATCTATCTTTGCTAATTTTTTAGGATCTTCTTCTTCAGGACTAGTGAATGGATGATGTAAGGAAGTTAAATTTCCATCTGCAGATTTTTCAAACATTGGAAAATTAGTCACCCAGCAAAATTTATAGCCATCTTCCAGCAGATTAAGATCTTCACCGATTCTACAAATAAGTCTGCTCATATAGTCATTAACCGTCTTCTTATCGCCAGCTCCAAAGAAAACTAAAGAGCCCTTTTTAAGATTTAAATCTTTTAAAATGCTTTCTAAACATTTTTCTGACAAGTATTTAAGAATTGGTGAATTTAATCCAGATATATTGGCTTCTTCTACCCTAATGTATGCCAAACCTTTAGCGCCAAATTCTTTTACAAAGTCTGTATACCTGTCAATTTGACCTCTGCCTACACTATCTCCATTTTCAATTACTAAGGCTGCGATTCTTGACTCTGGATCATTTGCAGGGTCTGAGAAAACTTTAAATTCTTCTTCTTTAAAAATTTCACCTATTTCAACTAATCTTAGCGGGTTTCTCAAGTCTGGCTTATCTGAACCATAGTGCTCCATGGCATCAGACCACTTTATTTTTGGAATTTCTTTTATTTCAAAATCAAGCACTTCTTTAAAAGCATGCTTGACCATGCCTTCTGATATTTTCATTACATCATTTTCTTCTACAAAAGAGGCTTCTATATCAATCTGAGAAAATTCTGGTTGTCGATCTGCTCTTAGGTCTTCATCTCTAAAACATCTTGCAATTTGATAATACCTATCAAATCCAGAAATCATTAGCATCTGTTTAAATAATTGTGGAGACTGTGGCAAAGCAAAAAAATTGCCAGGATTTGTTCTGCTTGGGACTAAATAGTCACGAGCTCCCTCTGGAGTCGCTTTAGTCAGAATAGGAGTTTCAATATCAACGAATGAATGTTTTTCTAGATAGTCTCTAATGGATTTTGTAAGTTTAGACTTTAATCGCAGATTTTCTTGCATAATTGGTCTTCTGAGATCAAGTGTACGATGTTTTAATCTTACATCTTCGCCAACTTCTGATGATTGATCTAAAGGAAAGGCTGGAGTTTCTGCAGTATTAAGAACTTCTATTGAACTACAATCAATTTCTATCTCTCCAGTTGTAAGTGTTGTATTTTCGGAATCTTCTGGTCTTTCTTCTACATTGCCAGTGGCTTTTAATACAAATTCAGATCTTACTTGTTCTGCAATTTTAAATGTTTCTTTAGTTTCTGGTCGGATAACAATTTGGACGATGCCCGTTGTATCTCTTATATCTAGGAATATTACTCCTCCATGGTCTCTTCTTCTATGAATCCAACCACAAATAGTTACCTCTTTTCCAATAAATTTTTTATTTAATTCACCGCAAAAATTAGTTCTCATTATTTACTCTCTTTATTACTATATAATTGATTGAGGAGATTATAGTGTATTTCTCAAAATTTTTCGTTCCTACTACTAAGCAAGAGCCTTCAGATGCTGAGCTTGCTAGCCATAAATTAATGCTAAGAAGTGGGATGATAAAGAAAACTGCAGCAGGAATATACAATTGGCTTCCAATTGGTCTAAGAGTTCTTAAAAAAGTTGAGAATATAGTAAGAAACAGCATGAATGCATTTGGTGCACAAGAGATCTTAATGCCAATGGTTCAGCCAGCTGAACTCTGGAAAGAATCAGAGAGACATGATGAATATGGAAAAGAACTTCTAAAATTTCAAGATAGATCCGAACGTGATTTTGTGCTTGGTCCAACTCATGAAGAAGTTATTTGTGACATATTTAGAAGTTATCCAATCAGCTATAAAGAATTGCCTGTAAACCTTTATCAAATACAGACCAAATTTAGAGATGAGATAAGGCCTAGATTTGGTGTAATGAGATCAAGAGAGTTTGTTATGAAAGACGCATATAGCTTTGATATCAATGAAGATGGGCTTATTGAAAGCTATGAAAATATGAAAAAAGCTTATATTGATGCCTTCAATAAGATAGGGCTTGATTACAGGATAGTTAAAGCTGATGCTGGCGTTATAGGAGGTGATGTAAGTGAAGAGTTCCATATTGTTGCTGATTCTGGAGAAGATCTTATTGCAATAAGTGATTCTAGTGATTTCGCTGCTAATGTAGAAGTTCTTGATTACAGCAAAGATCCAAGTGAATTAAATGGTCAAAAGTCTCCTGATGGTGTTGGAAAACTGCAAGTTAAGAGAGGAATTGAAGTTGGTCATATTTTTCAGCTAGGCAAAAAATATAGCGAAAAAATGAAAGTCTCATTGAAAAATGAAAAAGGCAAAGAACAAGATCTTTATATGGGTTGTTATGGTATTGGCATTTCAAGAATTGTTGCCGCTTCTATTGAGCAGAATCATGATGATAAAGGAATTGTCTGGCCGTACTCAATAGCGCCATTTCATCTAAATATCATTTGCTTAGATCCTAATAAAAAGGAAATATTAGAAGAATGTGAAAGTGTCTATAAAATACTAAAAAAATCTGGTCATGATGTTTTATTAGATGATAGAGACGTAAGAGCAGGAATAAAGTTTACTGAACATGAAATGTTAGGAATTCCGTTTTCAATAATTATTGGGCCTAATAATTTTAATAAAAATAACTACGAATTTACCGAAAGAGAAGGTAATGTAAAATCTGAGTTAAATATTGATGAAATTAAACAAAAATTGGAGGAATTAAAATGATTAGATTTTTTACGACTATTGGTGGCTTTTTGCTAGGATCCCTACTTTTAGCTTTTCTTACGATATTGACTTTTAACCCAAGTTTTTTTGCAAAACTTGCTTTGAAAGATTTTGCGAAAGGCATTGCCTCTCCATCAACAAATAGTCTTGATAAATTTTTAGATGATTCAGTTATTGATCCATTGCTTGAAAATCCTGAAACACTAACTGATCTAGGACTTCATGATCTTGACTGGCTAACCAACCACAATGAAAAGATGAATGATTATTCTGTTGAAAAAGCTGAAGATGATCATAAGAAGTTTTTAGAGTATTACTCAAAATTAAATACATTCGACGAATCAGCACTTAGTGATAGAACAAAACTTAACCTTGAGGTTGCAAAATTTTCTGCAGAAATTGAAAAAATGGGTTTTGAAAATTTTAGATACCACATGGGGCCGTTTATCCAATTTTATGGAACACATGTTTATTTTGTTAATTTCTTAACCGACACACATAAGCTTGAAACAGAAAAAGATGCAGAAGACTACATTAAAAGAACTAATGCTGTTCCAAAAGCTATTGATCAGCTTATGGTATTTGAAAAAAGAAGAGCTGATGCGGGCATTTATTCTCCAAGATTTGTTTATGAAAAAAGTTTTCTACAAGTGCAAGCACTAGTAGAAACAACAGCTGAAGAACATCCGCTTTATGTATCTTTTAAAGATGGTATAGAGAAAATTGAAATTAATGATGATGAAAAAATAGAGCTGTTAGCTGAATTATCAGATGCTATTGAAAACTTCAAAACTTCATATGGAAAATTAAAAGATCTTATTGAAGAGAATATGTTAAACGCTAGAGAATATGATGGGGTGTGGAGTTTGCCTAATGGTGAAGATTATTACCAACACAGATTAAAGATTTTTACCACTACTAATCTAACAGCAGATGAAATTCATAATTTAGGAATGGAACTAGTAGATGAGATTCAATCTGAAATTAAAAGTATCTTAGCTAATGAAGGTTATGACATTAATAGACCTTTAGAAGATATATTTGTTGAATTAAATGAAGATCCAAGGTTTTTATTTGAAGATTCAGATGAAGGAAGACAAGCAATTCTTGATGAATATACCAGAATAAATGAAGAAACTTATGAAATCTTGCCAGATTATTTTAATGAGCTTCCTCAAGCAAAAGTTGTGGTGAAAAGAATACCGATTTTTTCTGAGCAAAGTGCTGCAGGCGGCTACTATCAGGGTTCATCTTTAGATGGCTCAAGACCAGCTGCTTGGTATGCAAATTTATATGATATTGGAGCTACACAAACTTTTGGTATGCCAGCACTTTCTTTTCATGAAGCTGTGCCGGGGCATCATTTACAAATAGCCTTAAATCAAGAGAATAAAAATCAAACACTTTGGAACAAATTTGGCTATACAACTTCTGCATTTACAGAAGGATGGGCCCTTTATGCCGAAAGGTTAGCTATTGAAGCAGGTTTAGTTACTGATCCATATGACATGATTGGATCATTACAGTCAGAGCTTTTCAGAGCAGTTAGGCTTGTGGTTGATACAGGGATTCATTCTAAACGCTGGACTAGGGAAGAGGCTATAAAATATATGATGGATAATGCTGGGCAAGTTAAGAGCGCAGCTGAATCTGAAATAGAAAGATATATAGTCTGGCCTGCTCAAGCAACTTCTTATATGGTTGGTAGAATTAAAATTTTAGAGCTAAGAGAAAAAGCTAAAAATGCTTTAGGCAATAGATTCGACATAAAAGATTTTCACTCAGTAGTTTTGATGAATGGAGTCTTGCCTCTAACAGTTTTAGAGAAACTCATAGACGATTATATTGCTAATAATAGCTAAGCCTCTAGGCTAGCTTTTTCTATTTCATTTAATATTTTTGAATTCTCTCTGAGAAATTCAGTTGCTTTATTAAGTCCTTGACCTATCTTTTCCCCTTTATAGCTATACCAAGATCCAGATTTTTCAACAACTTCTTTTTTAACTGCATATTCAATAATCTCTCCAATCCTATTTATGCCTTTTCCATATAAAATTTGGAAGTCTACAACTTTGAATGGTGGAGCAACCTTATTTTTAACAACCTTAACTCTTGTTTCATTGCCAATAACTTCATCCCCATCTTTAATTGCACCTACTCTTCTGATATCTAATCTTACACTTGAGTAAAATTTAAGTGCATTACCTCCGGTTGTAGTTTCTGGACTTCCAAACATTACCCCTATTTTCATTCTTATCTGGTTAATAAAAATTACCATAGTATTAGACTTCTGGATATTACCTGTTATTTTTCTTAGTGCTTGCGACATGAGTCTTGCCTGTAAACCAACATGAGAGTCCCCCATATCACCTTCCAATTCTGCCCTTGGAACAAGAGCTGCCACACTATCTATTACTATTACATCTAAACTTTTGCTTTGTATTAGAGTATCTGTTACTTCTAATGCTTGCTCCCCTGTGTCTGGTTGAGACACTACAAGTTCATCGATATCAACCCCTAATGCTTTTGCATATTCAGGGTCTAATGCATGTTCAGCATCAATAAAAGCGGCACTACCACCTGCTTTTTGACATTCAGCAATAACTTGAAGAGTTAATGTAGTTTTTCCAGAAGATTCTGGCCCATAAATCTCAACGACTCTACCTTTAGGCAGACCCCCTATACCTAAACCCTTGTCTAGACCAAAGGAACCAGTTGAAATAGAACCAATTTCAACAATATCCTTGGTGCCTAATTTCATTATGGTGCCCTGCCCATATTCTTTTTCAATTTGTTTTAACGCATTATCTAAAGATTGTTTTTTTGTATCTGCCATTTTTTTTCCTTTATAGTGTATGTATATACAGTATTAGATCATAAAATCAATTTTTAGTCTACATTGAAAATAACTTTTTTAACCCCAATAAAGAACAGAACGGTTACTTTATTAAGTAAAATAACTTCATGGCCTTTGTTGTAACTGATGCATGCATTAACTGTAAGCACACTGATTGTGTTGAAGTTTGTCCTGTTGATTGCTTCTATGAAGGTGATAATTTTATAGTAATTAATCCTGAAGAATGCATTGATTGTGGGCTTTGTGAACCAGCCTGCCCTGTTAAAGCGATTTATGCAGAAGATGAGCTTCCACCAGATCAAATACCATTTATAGAAATAAACGATAATCTATCCAGAAAATGGCCTAACCTTACGCAAAAAAAAGACGCTATGCCAGAAGCAAAGAAATATGCAAATATAAAAAATAAAATTGATATGCTCAAAGAGACTTAACAAATATTTTCAGAAGCCTGAAGATGAATCCAGACAGCGGGAATAGATCCTAGAATTAAACCAGAAAATAAAACTTTAACTTGATGCTTATTTGTTTTAAATCTTTCAGCTATCTTAGATGGGATCATAAAAAACGCAAATAACATCCCCATTATAAAAGGCAAAAGCCCGACAATATCTAAACTTTTTATCCCACATGTAATTTCTTGATAAATGCCAAGAAGCAATAAGACCAATGCTCCTGATATGCCCGGTAATATAAAGGCTGTGAAGGCCAGAAAGCCAGCAACTATTAGTAAGAAAATATTGTTAAAATCAAATTGAATTAGAGAGAATGCGACAAGAAGTGCTATTAGTGCCCCTAGAATAAAACTAATAACATATTTGCTAGAATCAGATACCAGCTGATCAATAATGCAATTTTTTATTACTGCAAATATCATCACAAAGGATAAGAATATTTTAAAAAATATTAGTTGATTTTCTATAAGATAAGTAATGCCATATGCTGAAGCATATATTGAAATTACCATTCCAAGCATCAAAGGTATCATCAAAGATAGATTTATGTTTTTTGAAAAGTTTTTAAAATCTACAAAAAAAGATTTAGGACTAAAAAATGATAGCACCTTGATGAAAGGTTCATAGACATTGAATATGCCGGCAATAGTTGCTCCTGAAATTCCGGGTGTTATTTCTGCAATACCCATACAAAAACCAGCACTAAATCTATATAGAAAATTAGACATCAGGTAGTTCGCCTTTCGTTTTACTAAAATTAGTCATATCCCAGTAAAGAGGTGTGACAGATATTTTATTTGCTCTTATCGCTTCAAAATCCGTCCCCGTCAAATCTCCTGTAGGTTTACCAGCTTTTCCGATCTTATAACTTAATTTATCTCCACTGCCGTTGAATTCTGGCGCTAAAGGCATTCCCCTATTTCCCAGTGAAGTAAAACAAAAACTAGCTATATCAACAAACTCTATATTGGGTACATTCATATTAAAAACTAACCCTCCATGATGTTCATCAGAATAATTTCTAACGATATAATCTAACATTAGTTCTGTTGCGATTACTGCTGATTGAAATTTCTCATAGGATTTCCCAGAAATGGATATAGCAAGCGGTGGAAATTTTAATTTTCTAGCAGTTAAGGCTGCGCCTAAGGTTCCAGAATGTATAACATCATCGCCCATATTTGCACCTTTATTAATTCCAGAGACAACAATATCTGGAATTTCTTTCATAATTGCCATTAGCCCCATAAAAACACAATCTGCTGGAGTGCCGCCAACAGAATATACATTTTCATCTAATTTATTAACTTCAACTGAAGTTCTAAGTGTAATAGCTGCTCCCTGTCCACTTTTATCTTTTTCTGGAGCAATCAGAGTCACTTCATGTTTTTCTTTTAACGATTCAAATAAAGCTTGTGTAATTTCTGATTCGATTCCATCATCATTTGTTAATAGTATTTTCATTCTTCTAACCTTGTTATGACGAGAGCTGCTGCTCCCTCTTTCTTTCCTATGAAGCCCATTTTTTCTGAGGTCTTTGCTTTAAGACCAATTCTATCTTTTTCTAGGTTTGTTAAATTACTCAAACTTAGAATAATCTCAGATTTATAATCTGATAATTTTGGCTTCTCCATTATTACTACTATATCTATCTGTTTTAGTGAGAAGCCCTTTTCAAGAACTTTATTATAAGCTATTTCAAATAACTCTCTTCCGGAGATATTTAGCCATTTCTTATCAGTATCAGGGAAATGATCTCCAATATCACCGAGACTAACCGCACCAAACATTGAGTCAATTAATGCGTGAATAATTATGTCTCCATCAGAATGAGCAAGAAATGATTTATGGTATGCAACTTTGACTCCTCCAAGCATTAGTCCATCTCCATTTTGAAATCTATGGCTATCAAAACCATTACCCACTCTCTCATTTGTAATTGTTTTTTCTGCAATATCTTCTGGTACTGTAATCTTTATATTTTTTCTATTTCCAGGAAGAATGCGTATCTTTCCCCCAGTCTTTTCAATTGCTTCAGATTCATCATTTGGTTGAAAATTTTCTTTAAAGCAGTCCTCTAGAGAATTTTTGAGCATATGTGATGTTGTAATCTGTGGGGTCTGAGCCAAATAAAATTTATTTCTATCAACACTTTTCTTTACAAATAAATTCTCTTGATTAATTTTTTTTAATGCTTCATAAACAGGGATTCCATAAGCCAAGATATCTTCTTCTCCGGGATTAAAGCTCTCTACTAAAAATTTTATTTCTTTTTGGTGTATGTATGGTCTTACTGCATCATGAACCACAACTAAACTATTCTCTTTTATATATTCCAGAGCTGACATAACGGACTCTGATCTGGTAGAACCTCCATCAACTTTTATAATTTTCGTATGCTTTGAAACACTTAACTTTTCAAAAAAATTATCTTCGGGACTAATAGGAATGATTATTTGTTCAAAAATTTCTAGATTAAGAAAATGATTTATAGTTTTTTCTAATATGCTTACGCCATTGATCTCTGCATACTGTTTGGGAACTTCTGATTCAAACCTGGTTCCGATTCCTGCAGAAGGGACTATTACATAAATTTTATTCAGGCTCTTCTTCATCATCCTTAACTAGCCCCAAGTTATCTTCTGCAATTTTTTTTATATGGTCTTCATTGTTCTTTAGTAGATCTATTTCTTCTTTTAAATCTTGATTATCTTGAAAAATTACTTCAAGTTCATTTTCTTTCTCAGAAATTAAGTTATTTATTTTTTCATTGTTTGAAAAGCTAAACTGGCCCTTAAAGATATCTAAGTAGATAAAAAAAATAATAATTATTAAAGTAATTGCAACTATGATCTTTGTTGTCTTTCCAGAAGAAATCATGGATACAACTCATTTTCTATGATTAGAAGACGGTTGTATTTAGCTGTTCTATCAGATCTAGCTGGCGCTCCAGATTTAATTTGCCTTGCATCTACTCCTACTGCAAGATCTGAGATAAAAGTATCTTCTGTTTCGCCTGATCTGTGAGAAATAATTGTTCCATAATCATTAGATTTTGCTAAATCTATAGCCTGGAAGGTTTCTGTTAGAGTGCCTATTTGATTAGGTTTTATTAAGATAGAATTTGCTACTTTTTCAGCAATTCCTTTTTCTAATAACTCTTTGTTAGTTACGAATATGTCGTCCCCCACTATCTGTAAATTATTAGTTTTTTCTGAGAGTTTCTTCCAAGCACTCCAATCAGATTCATCAAGAGGATCTTCAATAGAGATAATCTGATATTTATTAACAAGGTTCATCAAATAATCAATCATTTCATCAGAACTAAACTTATTTCCTTCTCCTTCAAGATGATAGATTTTATCTTTATATAATTCAGATGATGCGCAATCCAATCCTAAAGAAATATCCTCACCATATTCCATTCCTGTTTCTTCAATTGATTTAATTATTTCCTCTATAACTATTTCATTTGATTCAAAGTTAGGTGCGAATCCACCTTCGTCCCCCACTGTGGTGCTGAGTTTATTTTGATCTAAATTATTTTTTAAATGCATATAAACTTCGGCAGCTTTTCGCAATCCCTCTTTAAATGAAAATTTATTAGATGGTATGATCATAAATTCCTGAATATCAATATTGTTATTAGCATGAACTCCACCATTAAGAATATTTAACATTGGTCTTGGCATTGAAAATTTATTTTCTTTAGAAGCTAAATTATTAAATAAAATATTTATATATTCATAAAGAGGAATATTTAGACTATTTGTTGAAGCTCTTGCACAGGCTAGTGAAATAGACAAAATTGAATTAGCGCCAATTTTTTCCTTATTTTCAGTTCCATCGATATCTATAAGCAAAGTATCAATTTTATTTTGATCATCACTTTCTATTCCTATTAGGTGGTTTGACAAACCTTTTACTTGTTCAACAGCCTTTAAAGTACCAAAACCAAAGTATCTTGAGTTGTCACCATCTCTTAGTTCATGAGCTTCGAATGATCCAGCTGAGGCTCCGCTTGGAACGATAGCTGCACCTCTTGAGCCATCTTCTAAATAAACAGTTGTCCTGATCGTGGGTTTGCCTCTTGAGTCTAAGACTTCAAGTGCATCTATCTGTTTAATTTTCATATTTAGTTGCTCTTAACAAGGTCATCAAGAAGCAATATCTTATGCATAAAGTTGTCTAGCTCTGATAGATCAAGTGCACATGGACCATCACACATTGCTTTTGCTGGATCTGGATGTGTTTCAATAAATAGGCCTGCAATATTTTGTGATACTCCAGCTTTTGCTAAATCAAAAACGTATTGCCCTCTACCTCCTGTGCTTTTTTCTAACATACCAGGTTGCTGAAGAGAATGGGTTACATCAAAGAAAACTGGTTTCCCCGAATCTTTCAGAATTTGAAAATTTAACGTATCAACCACCAAATTGTTATAGCCAAAAATATTTCCTCTCTCACATAGAATTATATCTGGATTACCAGCTTGCTCACATTTACTTACTGCATGAAACATTTCCTTAGCAGATGAGAATTGTGGTTTCTTGATATTAATAATTTTTTTTGTTTTTGCTGCTGCAACAATTAAATCAGTTTGTCGACAAAGAAAAGCTGGAATTTGAATGACATCGCAAACTTCTGCTACAACTTCAGCTTGATTTGGTTCATGTATGTCTGTTATTAAAGGAACATCAAATTTTTCTTTAACCTTTCTTAAGCTATCCAGTCCTTTATCTAAGCCAGGCCCTCTGAATGAGTCTGCAGAAGACCTATTTGCTTTATCAAATGAAGCTTTAAAGACATAATTAAATTTATATTTTTCTGCAGCAGATTTAAATTTTTCAGCTACATGAAATAAAATATCATCTGACTCGATGACATTAACACCACCAAAAATAGTTAATCTTTGGTCATTTGCTATTGATCTATTATTTATATTCATTTTTTCTTCTTCAATTTTACAGCGGTCTTAATAAAATTATTAAATAAAGGGTGGCCTGTTTTTGGTTTAGATGTAAATTCAGGGTGAAATTGGCACCCTAAAAACCATGGATGGTTTCTTAATTCAATCATTTCTACTAAGTTATGTGCTTCTGATCTTGCTGAGACAATTAAGCCTTCCTTTTCAAGCATCGGTATATATTCTGGGTTTACTTCATACCTATGTCTATGTCTTTCAAAAATAGTCTTCATTTTATATAAAGTTCTGGCTAATGATCCCGTTAGTAGAGATGCTTTTTGAGCACCTAACCTCATACTTCCTCCTTTATCAGAGTTCTTATTTCTTTTTTCAATTGTTCCATCTTTATTCTTCCATTCCGTTACAAGAGATATAACTTTATTTTTTGTTCGTGGTTTAAACTCAGTACTATTTGCATCTTTTAGATTAAGGAGATTTCTAGTCATCTCAATAATTGCAATTTGAAGACCTAAGCAGATACCAAAAAATGGGATCTTATTTTCTCTTGCAAATCTAACAGCTAAAATCATTCCTTCAATTCCTCTATTTCCAAAACCTCCAGGCACAAGAATGGCATCTGAATTCTTTAAGGTTTTTTTATAATTAGAAGGTTCAATTTTTTCTGAGTTAATGTAATTTATATTAACTTTAGTGTCATTATGTATTCCTGCATGATCAAGCGCTTCAATCAAAGAAAAATATGCATCTTTTAAATCAACATATTTTCCAACGAAAGAAACATTTAATTCTTTTGAAGGTTTTATTTTTCTTTTTACAACTTTCTTCCAATCCTTAAGATTTGGGGTAGTTCTATCGAGTTGTAATCTCTTAGTAAGTATTTTATCGATTCCTTCTTCAGCTAAAAATAAAGGTGCTTGATAAATAGTTTCTAAATTAGGTAATGAAATAACTCCATCTTTTGGCATTGAGCAAAATAAAGCAATTTTTTCTTTACTTTCCTGTGGCAGAGCATATTCTGAACGACAGATAAGAATATCAGGCTGAACTCCAAGCGTTCGATACTCCTTTACTGAATGCTGAGTAGGTTTGGTTTTTAATTCGCCTGCATTAGATAAATAAGGAACAAGAGTCAGGTGTAAATAAGAAGTTTGATAATTCTTTAGCTCGAGCCCTAATTGTCTAATTGCTTCAATAAATGGTTGACCTTCTATGTCTCCTACTGTTCCACCTATCTCAACAATAGCTATGTCACAATTTTTAGAACCATTTAGAATCTTGCGCTTAATTTCATCTGTAATATGTGGAATTATCTGTACTGTTTTACCAAGATATTCCCCTTTTCTTTCTTTTCTCAATACTGAGTAATAGACTTTTCCAGCAGTAAAATTATTTTTTTTGCTACATACGTTATCTATGAATCTTTCGTAATGCCCTAAATCTAAATCTGTCTCTGTTCCATCTTCAAGAACAAATACTTCACCATGCTGAAATGGGCTCATAGTTCCTGGATCAACATTGAAGTATGGATCAAGTTTAATTACTGAAACTTTGTAACCTTTTGATTCTAGAATTGAACCTATAGATGCTGAAGCGATTCCTTTCCCTAGAGATGAGACAACACCACCTGTAACGAAAATAAACCTCGTATCTTTTAGCAAAATAAAATCCTTACGTTATTCTAAATAATTTTTATTAACTCTACCCGAGATATTAGTTAATAATTGATAAGAAATTGAGTTAAATTCTTGTGAAAAGCTAGTCAAATTAGTATCAAAACCCCACAGTTCGACCCAATCACCTATTTTAATACTAGAATCTTGCTCCAGATTAATTGTTATTAAATCCATATTAATCTTCCCTGCTGTTTTAAATTTCTTCCCATTGATGCTTACTTCAGCTGATTTCGAAGAATAAGGGTATCCATCTGCATAGCCGATTGGTATACCAGCAATAATACAATCAGAACTTGCTATCCAAGAACCATCATACCCCACACTATCGCCAGCTTTAATATTTTTTAACATCGTTATTTTTGACCTTAAACAAGTAACAGGCTTGATTCCATGTTCAAAATATTTGCCACCATAAATAGCAATACCCGGTCTGACAATATCAAAGTGAGCTTCATAAAAATTAAATATTGCTCCGGAGTTAGCAAGACTTCTTTTGTTATCAAAATTTTCAGTCAAATTAGAAAAAAGCTTTATTTGTTCCATATTTCTTGGATCTGATTTCTCGCTTGATGAAGCCAAATGTGACATAAGAATTAATTCTTTCAAATTTTTATCTATTAATTTTTGATATCGATTTATAAATTCTTCTGGATGGAATCCCAATCTATTCATTCCAGTATTTATTTTTAACCAAGCTCTACTATTAGAAAGGTCTACCTCCGGCATAGAATCCAGCTGCCAATCAGAGTGAATAACAAAATCTAAATTAAAATCTTTTACCTTATCGTAATCTGCAATTTCATGAACTCCCTGCAAAATTAGAATGGGTTTTTTTGTTTTTTTTCTTAAATTCAGAGCTTCATCTACTGTGATGACAGCAAAAGATTCAACCTCATTTTCAATAGTTTCACAAATTTCATTGATATCAAGACCATAAGCATTTGCTTTTATTACTGCTTGGATTTCTGCAGAGGTTGTGGACTTTATTACTTTGAGATTGTTCTCGAGGTTTGAAAGATTAATCTGCAGTTCTGTTTTCCGCATAACTGTTCATAATTTCTGGAGCTAAATCTCCAAATCTTGTTAACTCATCTCTAAAAGAAAGAAGTATATCTTTTGTTGGACCATTCCTATGTTTGACAAGCCTTAACTCAACAACATTTTTCCAATCTTCATCATTAGTGTAGAGATAATCTCTGTAAAGCATGAATATAAGATCGGCATCTTGCTCAATGGCTCCTGAATCTCTTAAATCTGCCATTTGTGGTCTTTTGTTAGGTCTCTGCTCTACAGCTCTGTTTAGCTGAGACAATACAATTACCGGAGCATTAACCTCTTTAGCTAGATATTTTAATGATCGTGATATGTCAGATAATTCGTTAACTCTGTTTTCAGTCCTTCCGGGCATCTGCATTAATTGAATATAGTCAATGACAATAAGCTTTACTCCACCATCATTTCTATGTTTCTTAGCTAATCTTCTTGCCTTGGCCCTAATCTCCATAGGCGAGATATTTGGCTTGTCATCTATATGGATATCCATATTTTCAAGTTTTTTTGCTTGTTGAATAGTTTTTTCCCATTGTCTATCCGTTAGATTTGCAGATTTAAAACTTTGCTGTGAAATACCTGCCATAGAAGCTAACATTCTTGAAGTAAGAGATTCTGATGACATCTCCAGGCTAAAGACTAAAACACAACCATCTTCATCTTTTGCTACATTTTCAGCAATATTCATTGCTAAAGATGTTTTACCCATACTCGGTCTTCCTGCAATTACAATAAGATCTTCTTTTTGCAATCCTTGAGTTACGCCATCAACTGCTTTAAAACCTGAAGAGATACCAATTAATTCTCCCTGTTTTTTTGATAATTCTTCTAATCTATCTAATGTTGGTCCTACATATTCTTCAATCTTTTTTAATGAATCATCTTTAGTTCTATTTTCAGATAATTCAAATATCTTGGCCTCAGCTTCGCTTAGAATCTCATCACTAGTTTTTCCTTTGGGATCATCTGAAGTTTTAATTATTTCTTGTAGTACTTTTTTTAAATTTCTATCAATTGACTGATCTTTTACAAGATTGGCATAACTATCTGCAGCTAAAGCAGAAACAGGAACTTTTTGAAGCTCTTTTAAATAATCAACACCACCGACTCTTTGGAGAGAATTCTTTCGATCTAATTGTTTAGATACAGTGATATGATCTATACCCTTACCTTCATCTGCTAGCTGTTTTATGCACTCATAAATTTCTCTGTGAGCTTCAGACTCAAAATCACCCGGATTAATTAGAGCGTCAACCTCGGGATATTTTTCCTTTGATAATAATAACGATCCTAATACTGCTTGTTCAGCTTCAATGTTACTTGGCATTATTTTGCTTTTACTTCTATAGATATAGATTTAACTATTTCTGCATGAAGTTCAACGTTTACTTCAAATTCTCCGACTTCTTTTATAGGTCCAGTCGATAAAATTATTGATGAGCGTTTTACAAAATCGAGGCCTTTTTCATGAATTGATTCAAGTATTTCAGCAATCCCAACCGAGCCAAATAATGCTCCACTCTCTTGTGCATTAGCAGAAATTACTAATTTTAATCCTTCAATTTTAAGAGCATTTGCCTCTGCAAGAGATAATTCATCTTGCGCTTTCTTGAGATATTCTTCTTTTTTTTCTTCAAAATCTTTTATGTATTTTTCTGTGGCTGGTAAGGCTTTATGATATGGAAGTAAAAAATTTCTTGCGAATCCAGACTTTACATCAACAATATCTCCGATGTTGCCAAGATTCTTAATTTTTGTAACTAGTACAACTTTCATCTACTTTCTTCAACTTTATGCTTATCTGTAAATGGTAAAAATCCGAGAATTCTTGCTTTCTTGACGGCTTTAGTCAGTTTTCTTTGATCCTTTGCATTTAATCTTGTATATCTTGATGAAGAAATTTTTCCATTATCAGATATAAAGTACTTTAGAGACTCTGGATCCCTATAATCAATATTTACTTTCTTCTCTTCTGCCATTTAAACGCCTAATTTAACAGTCAAATGCCTAAATACGTTTTGATCATATCTAAATTTTTCTTCTAATATTGGTAAAGTCTCAGGCTCAATTTTTACATCAAGATGAACATAATTTGCATAATTCATATTATTAATTGGATAAGCTAACTGCCTCTTACCTAGCAGCTTTGTGTCGACTAAATCTCCTTTATTTTCATGAATAATCTTTTTTAGACCATCAAGAAATTCATCAACTTCATCCATTGTATTTGGATTTAGAAGAAGCATTAATTCATAATTCTGCATTATTTAAGTACCAAATTCTGACCTGAACCATTCAAGCATCCGGCCTATGATACCCCTGCTTTGATTAAAGGTAAACTGTTTATTTTGTTCTATGGCGCAAAATTTTATCATTCCTAGAATAGGGCTGAATTGTGGTTTAATTAGTTGTTCTGATTTGGTGGGCATTTCAATTATTGGAAAGCCTATTTCAAAGTTGTTTTTTGTAACATTCTCTCCTAATTTTTTTATGCCTTCTAGGTTTGCTGTTCCGCCTGTAAGAACGTAACCAGTGGGCATAGAACTCAACATACCATTATCTTCAACACAAATAGCGCAGTGTCTTATAATCCTAGTTAAAGACTTCTCAATCACTTCAGAAAGTGCTTTTCTTGATATTTCCGTATCTCTATTTCCATTATTTCCCATTATTTTTAATGAATCTTGCGAATCTGAATCTAAAATAGCGCACCCATATTTCTTTTTAACTTCTTCTGCTTGCATTGATGTAATTTTGAGTGATGTAGCAATAGTTTCAGTAATAAAATCTCCCGCATAAGGGAAAACTTTTGAAAATCGAATTGATCCTCCTTTGTAAATTGTCAGATCAGTTGTTCCAGCACCTATATCTAACAAACAAATACCGAGCTCTCTCTGATCTTTTGTTAAAACACTTTCAGCAGCGCCCAATTGATTGAAATAGAATTTTTTAATTCTTAAATCATTCAATTCTTCAATACACTTTGAGATATTCTCTTTGGTATTTTGTGAACAGTATATTAAATGAGATTTGGCTTCTAGTCTTACACCATTCATTCCTATTGGTTGTGCAATGCCAGGCTGTCCATCAATAATATATTCATTCGGTGATACATAAAGCAGTGTTTTATCGTTTGGCACTTTTAAAGTTGAAGACATATTAAGTGCAGACTGAACATCTCGAGCAGTGACTTCTTTTTGTCTAATAATTACAGAGCCAGTAGAATTGATACTAGATATTTGTTCTCCAGAGAAGCTTACAATAACATCTTTTATTTTTTCTCCAGCTTTATTTTCTAATTCATTTATGCACTTTGAAATATCTTCAGAAATTTGGCCAATATTTATTATTGATCCTGTTTTAATGCCAGAAGTTTCAACCGATGAAAATGCTACGACTTCAGGGGATACATCTTCATCTTTAACTAGAATAGAGCTTATTTTTGATGTACCAAAATCTAAAATACAAATCATGTTTCTTTAATTGATCCTTCAATTATCATTGTTATTAATTCTTGATAGTTTATCCCTGATTCCTTTGCAGCCAAAGGGAATAAGCTCTTTTCAGTGAATCCTGGAACAGTATTAATCTCTAAAATACCTAGGTTTTTACCATCAAAGACAAAGTCGACTCTCCCCCATATCCTGCAGCCATGAGAAAAAAATGCTTTAAGTGCAATATTTTTTAGTTCATCTTTTAAACCTTGGTCATTTAAAAGAGTCTTTTTTGTTTTTGCAGATTCATACTTAGCTGTATAATCGTAAAAGCTTCTATTAGAATCAGGCAGAATTTGTAGAGGCTCTAATGCTTTTCCATTAAGAATGCCTACTGTATATTCGGAATCGTTATATGCTTTTTCTATTATTACATCTTCTGAAAAGTCATTAGCAAAAGTTATTGCATCCTGTAGCATTTCTTTATTTTTTACTTTAGAAATTCCTAAACTTGATCCATTACAATTAGGCTTAACAAAAAAACCACCTTGATAGTTTAAGAAATCAGCATCAGGATGAATTTTTTTATTTCTACTTGAAACAATATATTCAGGGGTTGGAAGTTGATTTTCTATAAGAATTTTTTTTGATTGAATCTTATTCCAACAATTTTCACATGATTTTTGATCTGAGCCAGTAAAAGTTATTGCTTGCTCATTTAAAATTTTCTGTATCTCACCATCTTCGCCTCCAACACCATGAATTGCTATAAAAACAATTGAATTTTTATCAATTTTATTGACCTTGAAATCATTTAAATTAAGTAAAGTAGGTAAAAAAGTTTCTCTGTCTATATGTTTGTTTATTGAATTTGCGGTAAGTTCAGATATTTGACTCTCATCTGAATTGCCTCCATAGAGAATAATGACTTCTTTCATTTGTACATTGCCAATAGAGAATTTGAAATATCAACTATGTTACCAGCTCCTTGAGTAACAAGAATTTCATTGTTCTTTACTTCAGCTTCAAGGATTTTTGAAATTTCATTTAAATTTTTAGCAAAAAAGGCTTTCTTGCCCTTGTTCAGTAAAGAATTAACAAAATCATAAGAGCTTATATTCTGAGTATTTTGTTCTCCCGCTGAGTAAATATCTAGAATAATTACTTTATCTACTGCTCCAAGACAATCTATGAAATCATCAAAAAGTATCGAGGATCGTGAATATCTATGGGGCTGAAAAATCATATTAACTTTTTTATTTCTATGAGAAGACTTAATCGCTGCTACTGTTGCACTAATTTCTGTTGGATGATGACCATAATCATCAAGTAATTTTATTTTTTTATTACTAATTTTTAGGTCTCCTTTGAATTCAAGTCTTCTTGATACTCCTCCAAATGATTTTAGAGAGTCTTTTATAGTTTTTGTGTTTATGCCTGCTTCCTTTGCAACTATGTATGCAGCTGTTGCATTCAGTGCATTGTGGCGTCCAGCAATTTTCAATTTCAATCTAACTTCCTTACCAACTGAGCTTCTTACCAAAGTAAATTCCTGAAAATTACTTACTTGTTTTAAATCTTTTAAATAGTAATCTGCTGATTTGCTAAATCCATATGATATTTTTGGTCTAGCTAGATCATTGAAAAGCTTTTCAGCTTTTTCTTCATCTATACAAATTATTGCTGTGCCATAAAAAGGTAAATTTTCAAGAAATTGATGAAATGTTTCGTTAAGTTTTTCTATGTTATTTTCATAGAAATCTAAGTGATCATTATCAATATTAGTTATAACACTTATCTCTGGGCTTAAATGTAGAAATGATGCATCACTTTCGTCAGCCTCAATAATAAGATATTCGCTAGAGCCAAGAATACTTTTGTCTTCTTGTCCCAATATTCTCCCACCAATTATGTATGTAGGGTCAAATTTGGCTTTAATAAAAATATTAGCTATTAGACTAGTAGTGGTTGTTTTTCCATGTGAGCCAGCTACAGCTATACTTTGAAATCCACGCATTAGACTTGATAACATTTCTGCCCTTGCAATGATTGTTTTATTTAAAGACCTTGCACAACGCATTTCAGGGTTAGATTGAGTGACTGCTGTAGAGTAAACAACAACATCTGAATCTCTTACATTCTTTTCAGTATGGCCAATAAAAATTTTTGCTCCTAGATGCTTAAGTCTCTCAGTATTTTTATTCTCAACTAGATCACTACCAGTAACAGTAAAGCCCTGATTTAACAGCATCTCTGCTATTCCAACCATTCCAACTCCACCAATTCCAATAAAATGAATATTTTTAATTTTGCTTAATTTCATCTGCTATTTTTTTTGCTGCATCTAAATGTATTTCTTTTTTAATCTTCTTGCTTAATTCTCTTAAATCTAAGGAATTAAATCTATTTAGTTCTATTAAAAATTCTTTTTTGTTGAATTCCTCTTCGTTGAAAACTCTAGCTCCGCCATCCTTTGCAGCATAATTAGCATTATATTTTTGATGGTCGTCTATGGAACTTGGTAAAGGAAAAAATAGTGCTGGCATACCATAAGATTGTAATTCAGCTACTGTTGAGGCCCCAGACCTACATATCACAAATTTTGTTTTAGCAAATACCTTTGAAATATCATCTATAAAATCCATAAATTCAATTTGGGTAGATTCAAAATTAATTGTATGGCTGCCTTTCTGAAAAATAATTTTTTCTGATATGTCTGACTCAACTAATGCTTGAGGTAAATTATCATTAAAAAAATTTGAGCCCTGACTGCCACCAATTATTAATATATTGTCTTTATCTGGAACATCAAAATAACTTGATCCTCTTATTTCTTTTCTTATTGGGTTTCCAGAATTACATTCATTTCTCAGACCTAATTTGAAGCCTGTAAATACTTTCTTAGCAAAAAATTTTGAAATATTGTTTGATGTTCCAAGAATGGAATTTTGTTCATGTATATATAGACTTTTAAAAAGGATCTTTCCTGCCACCAATCCAAGTGATGAAATGTACCCGCCCATCAAGAGAACTTTTTTTGGATTACCATTAATTAGAATGCAGATGACTTTAAATAAATTGTAAATAAAACTAATAGGCCATATTAATTTCTTAACTATGCCCTTACCTCTGAATCCTTCGATATTTAGGTAAATAACTTTATATTCTGTTTCTTTATAAATTTTTTTCTCTAACTCTCTACTTGATGCAAAAAAAACTACATCATCTTTTTTAAACTCTTCTGCTATAGATAATGCAGGAAAAATATGGCCTCCAGTCCCAGCAGCAAAAATTGCAATTTTCATTTAATATTATTCCTAAATTCCCAGCTAGCTCTTAATGTGATAGCTAAAGCTATAAAATTCATAATAACACTGCTGCGCCCATAACTTATAAATGGCAATGCTAGTCCTTTTGTTGGGATTAGGCCTAAATTTACGAAAATATTTAAAGAAGTTTGCATGAAAAATAATAATGCAAAAAAAGATATTAAAAGACTATTAAAAAAGAAGTTTTTCTTCATAGAACTATCGGCAAGCTTGAATAGTCTCCACAGAATAACTAAATAACAGCTAAATAATAATGCCATGCCAATTACTCCAGTTTCTTCAACAAAAATTGAAAATATAAAATCAGTATGCGATTCAGGTAGAAAGTAATATTTTTGAGTGCTTTCCCCTATACCCAATCCAGAAAAACCACCTTGCACTGAAGCAACTAAAGCATTTATTAGCTGATAATCAGTTCCTCCTACATCGTCCCAAGGATTAGAAAAACTTACAACTCTGCTCCATCTTTCCTCATTAAAATAGGCAATTAAAATGACTATTGAAATGAACACTAAAAATAATATAAGAAGCTGATTAAACTTTGCCCCTCCTATAAATAAAATCAATATTCCTATAGCAAATATAACAACAGTTGCACCAAGATCCATTTCAAGTAAAAGCAATATACTTATAATTGATGTCAGAATTAATGGCTTAATAAAACCCCACCAAGAATTTTCTAATTGATCTTTTCTTCTTAGACAGTAACCGCAAAGATAAATAGGGACAAAAATTTTTGCAATTTCTGAAGGTTGAATATTGAAGCCTATATTAATCCATCTTAAGCTTCCATTTTTTTCAACACCGATTCCAGGTATAAATACTAAAGAAAGTAAAAATGCTGATATTAATATAAGTAAAAGTCCATTTTCTCTATAAAAAGATATTGGAACAAATAAAAATATGGTTCCAGCAAATAACCCTATAGATAAAGCTACTAATTGTCTTTGCAGATAAAAGTACTGATTGCCAAAATCTGCATCAGCTACAACACTAGAAGATGAATATATAAAAACGATACTTATAGCTGTAAGTATCCCAAATGGTATTAATAAAGATTTATCTAAAAGACTCTCTTTTTTATTCACCAAAATATTTTAATACTTTATTTTTAAAGTATTGGCCTCTCTCACTAAAATTCTGAAAATCCTTTCCACTAGGGTTGCCGGGTGAAAATAAAATTTTTGAGGAATCATTTGAACTTTTCAAGTCTTTAAGAGCCTCATCAAGAGTGGCAAAATCTTTAATATTTTCATGCTTCATTATCTTTAGAAGGTCTTTTCTATGCTTGCCAAAAATGTAGACCCTCTTCGGTCCTTTGATAATTATTTCATCTAAACATTCTTTATCTGGATCTCCACAGATAATCAGTGTTCCTGAAAAGTCTAATTTTGATATTGCATGCTTCAACGAAGATGAATTTGTTGATTTAGAATCATCTATGAACCTTCCTGCGAACTCTTCAAGCCTATGCGGAAGAGAAGATAATTTTAGGTCATCATAGTTTGAATTAGGTTCCAGGTCTTTAGCAATTTTCTTGGCAATAGTTTCGTAGTCATGGCCATCACATAGGATAGTCTTTATTTTATCTCTGCATATTCTAAGCTTCGCTTCTTTATATCTCTTGAAAGTCCCATGAAACTTAATATGATCTTGTTCTATATTAGTGATGATAGCTAAATCAAATAAATTGCTTTCCATTTTTTCCAATTGATAACTTGAAGCTTCAATAACACTATATTTTTTTTGGTGATTAAGGTTTTCTAATACTGGATTTCCAATATTACCTAAAGCTATGGCTGAACTAGAGTGATTTAAGGCTTGCTCTAAAAAATGCACCAATGTGCTCTTTCCGTTTGTGCCGGTAATTCCAATTTTAAATGAATTGTGCTCTAAGAAAAATATATCTAAATCACTTTTGAGATTTAAATTAGTAATCTGTTCTCTAGTTAAATAATTCTGTAATTTTATTCCTGGTGAAATATAAATATCTTTATAATTTTCTAGGGAATTAAATGCTGGGCTTATATGTTTTCCTTGATGAGCTTCTGGCAATTTATTCACATCATCATCGTAAATATCAAAAACTATATTCTTATTCGTTAAATATTTTTCGAAAGACTTGCCTGTCTGTCCATAACCAAAGATCAATGATTTCATTATCTAATTTTCAGTAGAGATAGGCCAATTAGCACAAAAATAAAAGTTAAGATCCAAAACCTGACAATTATTTTAGGTTCCTTCCAGCCCATAAGTTCAAAATGATGGTGAATAGGAGCCATTCTAAATATTCTTTTCTTCCTTATCTTAAATGAAGCTACCTGCAGAATTACACTCATTGCTTCCATTACGAAAACCATTGCCATTACCGCAAAGACTATTTCATGTCTAACAATTATTGCTATAAGTGCTATAAATGCTCCCATTGAAAGAGACCCAACATCACCCATGAATATCTGAGCAGGATAAGTATTAAACCATAGAAAGCCTATTCCTGCGCCAACCATTGCTCCGCATAAAACTAATAATTCTCCTGTGCCTATAATATGAGGTATATAGAGATATTCAGCAGCAATTATATTTCCAGAAGCCCATGCAATTATACCAAGTGCTGAAGTTATTATTATTACTGGCAATATTGCAAGGCCATCTAAACCATCAGTTAAATTAACTGCATTAGAACTTCCGATGATTATAAAGATAGAAATAAATATGAACCAAATCCCAAAATCCAAAACCACATCTTTAAAAAAAGGGACTATGTATGAAGTCTCTATTTTATTTTCAGCCGTAGTATATAGAACAACTGATATGATGCATGCACAGATAAATTGCCAAAAGATTTTAGACTTTCCAGATATACCTTCTTGGTTTTTGTGTTTTATCTTATTGTAATCATCGGCAAAACCTATTAGAGCGAACATAAATAAACAGAAGATAGACAATAAAAGATATTTATTTGCTAAATCTCCCCATAGAAAACCGGACAAAATAACACTTCCAATTATCAATAAACCTCCCATAGTCGGAGTACCATCTTTAGACTTATGACTATCTGGACCACGATCACCGATGGACTGCTGGAATTGAAGTAACCTAATTTTTTTAATAAATGTTTCTCCAAGAAAAAGAACCATCATTAGTCCAGTCAGAGTTGCCAAAATAGTCCTAGTTGTTAAATAGGAAAATAGATTTAAAAAGTTTGATTTTTCCGGGAGGAGGTTAAGTAATAAATCAATCATCAGTTATCAAATTTAAATATTGCTCCATTTTACTAGACCTTGAACCTTTAAAATATAAATTTTCTCCTGCATCTAATTTTTTAATTAAGGTTTGTTTTGGAAAATCTCCTAAACCATGAAAATAATTAACATTTGAAGTTTTTAATTGTTCGAGGGCTTTTTTGAATAAATTTCCTGTTACGAAAATTTCATATTCTTTAAGTTTTGTCAGCATATCAATATGAATACTAATTTGATCTTTACCAAGCTCAGCCATATCCCCTAGTATTAAAGTAGTTTTCTTTGGATCTTCCATAGTGACAGTCTCATAAATAGTTTTTGGGTGTGCATTATACGTTTGATCAATTATTTCTCCATTAGATCTACTAATTCTATTTCCTCTTCCTTTTGTAGGTTTAAATGAACCATGATTTAGAGAATCGGTAACACCTAAAAACCTCATAGTCATATCAACTATTTTTTGATTATGTAATAGAAAATTATCTTCAGATATTTTTCGTCCATCTATAAAATTCTCTTTTTTAACTAAACAGTTATTGAGTTTAAGTTTTGTTTTCGTAATGCTTTCTAAATCTCCAAAAGATTCTAAGTGATTGCTTGCTATACTCGTCAATATAAAAATATCACAGAATAGTTTCTGTGAAATTAAATCGAAATCATTCTTTTTTCTTGCACCGCATTCAACAACCAAGAACTTTGTATCTGTTGGCATGCTTAAGATTGTAAATGGTATGCCAAATTCATTATTTTCATTTTCTTTGCTGCAGTGACATTGATTTCCAAGATGATGCTTCAACATATCTTTGATAGTCGTTTTTCCATAGCTGCCAGTAATGAAAATAATTTGTGGTCTTACGTTTTCTAAATTTCTTTTAGCTAACTTCAACAAACATTCATAAACATCTGTAACTTTCAGAGTTAAGCCATTTAAATTCTTTTCCGTAATTACAGCAGCGCCATTTTCTAAGGCTGATTCGGTGAAGTCTTCTCCATTAAATTTTTGTCCTTTAAGCGGTATAAATATATCGTTGCTCTTAGAGTCCCTTGAATCAAATTTTATAGATGTAATATCACAATCTTTATTTAGACAAGTTATATCTAATACATTTGCATAATCGCTTAGTTTTTTTAACCCCTTTACTTTATACATTTCAAAATCTCCTCATAATCTGAGAATGCTTTCTTTTCATCTCCTATTATCTGATATTCTTCATGGCCTTTTCCTGTTATCAAAAGAATCTCATCTTTTTTTAATTCATTAATTGCCATGTTAATTGCTTCTGCTCTATCTTGTTCAATGACCACTTTCTCTTTATCAGATATTCCTCCTGCGATCATATTTATAATCTCTTCAGGTTTCTCAAATCTCGGGTTGTCAGATGTAATATAAATCTTTTTTGCGTATTTTTGAGCAACATTTCCCATTAGTTCTCTTTTGCCTTGATCTCTACCCCCTCCTGCACCGAAAACTAACTTTAACCCTTTATAATTTTTCTTCTTAAGTTCAGAGCAAACTGCATCTAGAGCATCTGGTGTATGAGCAAAATCAATAAATATGTTTTCATTAGGAATCTTTTGAAGTCTTCCACTGGGCAATGTCATTTCTTCTGCAGCAGAAAAAAATTCTGTACAATTTGAAGTTATAGAGTAGTAATAAGGTAATGAAAGAAGCAAATTATATATATTATATTTTGCATGTAGTTGAGGGCATGAATTAAACTCGCCCCATGGAGTTTTTGCAGAAAAATTTATTCTGCCATTTGTTTTAAATTCTTTAATTTCAAAGTAAATATCAGCCTTCTTTTGTTTATTAGAAACTGAATAAATTCTTTCGCCCACAAATGTAGTCTTAATATTTGAAAAATGCTCTTCGTCTAAGTTATAAGATAATGTTTTTAGAGTGCTATTTTCAGCTAATTTAAGCTTTGATACTAAGTACTCATCAAAACTTTTATGATAATCTAGATGATCTCTTGAAATATTAGTTAATGCTGCATGCTCAATGGTCAAGCCTTTAAGTCTATTCTGATGCAATCCTATTGATGATGCTTCAATAAAAATATTCTTGATATTATTTTCCAAGCATTTACGCATTACTGATCTAATAAATAATGGCTCCTCAGTTGTTAAGCTATTACTAAAGTATTTATTTCCATTTAAATATGTTCCAAGGGTGCCTATTGTAGAATTAGAGATAGAGTTAAATGAAAAAGCCTGGCTAAGTAAATCTATTGTAGTGCTCTTTCCGTTTGTACCTGTAACAAAAAAATTTTTAAAGCTTGCTTGCTGAATATCATAAATTTCGTCAATCCATTTGAGATAATTTTCTTCAAGATTGTTTATTTTCAATATTTTAGGATTGTCATACTCCGCAAATTTGCTGTCTATTAGAATTAAGGAAAGCTTATTGATGTCGTCTTGACTGAGATATTTAATTCCATTGTTTAAAGAAATAAAAATATCATCGTCTTTTATATATTTTGAATGAGAAACAAAGTTTCTCTTTTCAAGATTCATGTTATCTAGAGGATTTATCATAAAAGCTTTAACCTCTTCATGAATTCAGACATTTTTGCAACAACGGGAGCTGCAACATCTGCGCCAAAATAATTATTAGGATCGGGCTCATCAATGGTAACAACCATTATAAATTTTGGATCTTCATATGGAAAAATAGATGCAAAACTTGATAAGTATCTTCCATCTTTTGCCCGGCCTAATCCTTCAATATATTTTTCAGATGTACCTGTTTTGCCTGCTAAGTTTATAGATGTATTTTGTAAATTTTTTGCTGTTCCACTAAGAATAACATCCCTTAAAGCGTCTAGAATAAAAATTGCGATATCTTCGTCTAAGACTTTTTTTCGTAGTACTTCTTCGTCAAATTTAATTTTTGGTTCAATCATATAACCTTTGTTTGCAAATACGCTATATGCTCTAGCTATCTGTAAAGAATTTGCAGCCATGCTATACCCATAACCTAGAGAGGCTTTATCAATTTCATACAATTTAGGCCTATCGAGAATTAAGCCTGGATAACTGGTAGTCCAATTCATATTTAAATGCTCCCCAAAACCAAATTGACTTAAATTATCTCTTAAAAGTTGGTCTGAAAATTTAATAGCAATCATTGCTGTCCCAACTTGTGAAGAATTAGATATGACTTCATGCGGATATATTTTTCCGAAATTCTTACCTCCAGCTTCACATCTGTTATATTTAGAAAGCGTTATACACCCAGGATTAGTATCTAGCTCAGTATTTTTTTCTATTAGATTAAGCTGTAAAGCTCCTGCTACCGTAAATGGTTTTATAAGAGATCCCGGTTCATAGAAATCATCAATTAATCTATTTTTTTCGATAATTCTTGAAGAATCATTAGGGTTAAATGTTGGGTAGCTCGCCATAGCTAAAATTTCACCAGATTTAGCATCCATTAATAATGCATAGCCCCCTTTTGCATTATTTGAAGAAATTGCATTTTTTAGCTCATCAAACAGTTTGTATTGCAGAGTAATGTCTAATGTAAGCTTTAAGTTTTTTTTATTGCTGGACAGATCGAAACTAGTTAAGTCGCCAAAAGTTTTTCCACCACGCCTATTTCGCAAAAAAGATTGAGATGATTCACTTTTTGAAATTTCATTTTCAAAGACTTTTTCAACACCTTCAAGACCACCATCAGTACCTGAAAATCCTATTACTGTACTTGCAATAGAGCCATAGGGATAATACCTTCTAGATCTTGGTTCTTGAATCGGAGAACAACTACATGCGAGTTTAGCTTTTTTTAAAAAATCTATACCAATTTCATTCTCAAACCATAGCCTTCTATTAGAGTTCAGAAAGATGGTAATTTCTTCAGCTTTAGCAAGTTCTAATACTTTTTCTTTTTGTGCTTGACTGTCAAAAAGTAATGTTTGTCGAACTATGTCGAGAGCTAATTGATTGTCATTCCTATCAACTATCTTGCCTCTAGGTAAGAAATTAATTTCAGTAACCGTGCTCTGACTTATGCCTTTAGAAACGTAGAGATCTCTATCTTTACTAAGCTCGTAATACCTGAAAATTGGCAATAACAATAGAATAAAAAAGATCAAAAAAATAATTCTGAGTTTTATCATTAGTCTTCAATCTCAGGTTCTCTCATTCTTAGATCTAAGGCCCTTTCATAGATGAAGGGCGATGATTTTATTAAAGATATTTCAAGATCTAGTTTTGTATTCTGATTCTCTAAGGAGGATATTTTTTGCTGAACTTTATCTAAATGCTCAAAATTTCTTTTATATTCAAAAACAAGATTTACTTTGACCAAAGCAAGGCAAGTCACTAAAACTAGTAGGCTTAATAAAACAAAATCTAACAACTTCATAATTTTTCGATTACTCTCATTTTTGCACTTCTTGATCTTACATTCATTTTAACTTCACCTTTAGAAGGATATATAAGCTTATGAGTTCTATATATGGGGTTTTTTTCTTCCTCTATTATAGGTATTCGTTTTTCATGAATATTTACTTTTTCCTTGAATGTATTTTTTACGAGTCTATCTTCTAATGAATGAAAAGAAATAACCACGATTTTTCCACCTTTTACGATTTTTTTCTTGAGCTCTTCAAGACATTCTTTAAGATTAATAATTTCATCATTTACAGCAATTCTAAAAGCTTGGAACGATTTTGTTGCTGCATGTTTTTTTGTTCTTATTTTTTTATTCTTTTTAATTAAGTCTGATAAATCAAATGTGTTTGTGAAAAGCTTATCTGATCTTCTTTCGACTATTGCTTTAGCGATTCTTCTAGATTCCTCTTCTTCACCGTAGGTCCATAATATATGACTTATTTCTTCTTCTTTGTAACTATTAACTATATCTGAACATGTTATACCTGACTGATTATTAAATCTCATATCTAAAGGTCCTTTGTTTTGAAAACTAAAGCCTCTTTCAGGAGAGTCAAGTTGAGGTGATGATAGGCCACAATCAATTATTGCTCCTGAAATTGAGCTATTATCGAAATAATGATCTAAATTACGGAAATTATCATGGATAAAATTAAAATTTCTATATTTAATCTCCTTTGATGCTACCAATGCATCCGGATCAAGGTCAAAAGAATATAATTTTGCGCTTTTACTTATTCTATTCAGTATTTCTTTGCTATGTCCGCCTCTACCAAAAGTACAATCTACATATATACCATTTCTATCTGTCAGTAGATGGTCAACTGATTCTTTGAGTAATACAGGGTAATGTTTAATCCTTTAACCCCTTAAGAGTTTCTTTGATATCAATTTTTCTTAAATTATTTAAATTTACATATCCATCAGAACTTGGATTTGTATTTCCATTTAATGGGCTAATTGAAGGTGAAGGTATATACGAAGGTCTAAATTCGTCAAGATTATACCTTCTAAGTCCTGTAGCTATAATTGTTACTGATATTTCATCTCCATATGATTTATCTGTCATTAATCCTGATATTGCTTCGATATTTTCCTTACCAATATTTTGAGCATGATTCATTATTTCAAGTAGTTCTTCTTTTTCTAAAGCTGAAGCGCAGACATTTACAATTAAACCTTTTGCATTCCTCATATCTGCTTGATCAAAAAATGGATTATTTAATGCATTATTAACGGCCTCTGCAGCCCTATTTGGTCCAGCTGCAGTGCCATAACACATAATGGCCATTCCTTTATGAGACATGGCAGCCTTAACATCAGCAAAATCTATATTCATTCTAGCTGTATCCGTCAGAATTACATTAGTAACGCTTTTTAGTGCGTTGGTTAATACGTTATCTACTGCATCGAAGCCTTCTAGTAAGTCTGAATCTTCAGGAAATACTTGAAAAATCTTTTCATTATCTATTTCAATTAATGAATCTACATTATCTATAAGGTCTGAAATGCCAACTTTTGCTTGATTCGCTCTTTTTGAGCCCTCATGCTTAAAAGGCGTCGTCACTACACCAACTGTCAATATACCCATATCTCTTGCTAATTTTGCAATTATAGGTGCTCCGCCTGTACCTGTACCACCACCCATACCTGCTGTAAGGAAAAGCATTTCAGTATTTTCAAGATGTTCTTTTATCTCTTCTATGCTTTGTTCGGTTGCGGCCCTACCTTTCTCTGGATCATTGCCAGCGCCAAGTCCTTTAGTTAATTCTTGGCCTAGTATTATCTTTTTTGCGCTATGTATTTTACTTAAATCTTGGGCATCTGTGTTTGCACATATAAAGTTTACGCCTTTGATTCCCGAATTAATCATATGGCTTACACTATTGCCGCCGCCGCCTCCAATTCCAAGAACTGTTATTTTTGCTTGCTCGTAATCAGAGTCTAAGATTTCCCAAGTCATAATAGAATTTTATATGAGAGGTTTGAGTTGGTCTATAAGCCGGATTCTGTTAACAGCTATCATTTATCTAGATGTTTTGTTGCCAAAACATTCATGCTGCCTACCCAGATTATGCGCGAGCAACGCAATTTAATCTCTATTTGGCATTGCTTCAAGTGGGGTTTACCATGCCCTGATTTTACTCAGGCGGTAAGCTCTTACCTTACCTTTTCACCCTTACCATAAATGGCGGTATATTTTCTGTGGCACTAGCCATAGACTCACGTCTCCCAGTCGTTAACTGGCACTTTACTCTTTGAAGTCCGGACTTTCCTCTTAATAAATTAAGCGATAGCTCGACCAACTCAGCCACATATAATATCAAGAGTTTTTAGAAAAAGATAAGAATCTTTTATAAATTTTGTTTTTATTAATGCCCGTAATTTCAGAAACTACTTTTGAGAGATCCTTTAATGAAAGTTTAGATAATAATTGATTATAAATTCTGTCTGCTAATAAAAATGATTCATTTATATTTGTAACTTTAATTAGAATTACAAATTCTCCCTTTACTAAATCCTTACTTTCTAACAAAAGTTTTTCAATTTTTTTTGGACTGCCTCTAAAGAAATTTTCATGTATTTTTGTTATTTCTTTAGCAACACAAACTTCAGCTAAGTCTCCAAACTTCTGATCTAAAAAATTAAGAGTGTCTATTATTCTTTTTGGAGATTCAAAAATTATCGTCGTCCCATTAAAGTTTAAGAGACTACCACATAAAGATTCTGCATCTTTTTTAATTTTTGGAAAGAAGCCGATGAATTGAAAGCGATTTGCAGGTAAGCCACTAGCAACTAGAGAAGTAATGACTGAAGTAGCGCCTGGTAGTGGAATAATTTTGACTTTTAAAGTAATTAAGTCAGTTATTAATTTAAAACCAGGGTCAGAAATTAATGGTGTTCCAGCTTCAGACATAATACCTCCTGAAGGTATTTTTTTTAGTAGACTAATTATCTTTTTTCTATCTTTATCAGTAGATTTATCATTATAAACAAGGACATTTTTAGGCTTAATATCATAGTGTTTTAAGATAATTTTGGCTTTGTTTGCATTTTCTACGATTAAAAGATCTAATTCCTTTAAGACTTGGATTGATCTAATAGTAATATCATCAAGATTACCAATAGGAGAAGGTATAATATAAAAGTTCATGTTGTTAAGAATTCTTTCAGTCATATTTTATATTTTAATTATTATCAGTTGCTCATCGATTCCTGATCAAGTGGATAAAAAAAAATTTATTGATTCTGATGATAATGCCTTTATTTTTACCAGCACAACTAATTTAAATCTAATCATAAACCAAGATAATTATAATGGTTCTTATGTAGTTGCTTTACCAGATTATAAAAGATTCTCTGAATTTAATAATTTTTTTCAGCTTGGAATGATTCAAGCAATTAAAGATCAAGGGATAGAGAATAATATTGAATTTATACTTCAAGGTGAGGTAAATACCAGCAAAATAAGAGAAAATTTTCTTATCGGTCCAGTAAGCAAAGAGTCAGTAAAAAAAATTGATGGTTTGATACCTAAAGATAGGGCCTTGTTTCTAAATGAAGCTAATAAAAATTTTTATATTTCGCTAGGAAGAGGTTCACAATTAAATACATTAAACAAATATCTAGATTCAAATGAAGTGAGTAGAGTTGGAATCATTAGTGATAGTACTGGCGATAAAGATTCTGAAAAAATATTTAAGAATAGCTGGTTTAATGGTTCTAGAGACATAATAACAATTGATTCTGATCCATATATAGACTCAGATTCAAGAATTAAAAATTTTCTCGATGTATCAGAAAGTATTGGACGCTTTGACAAGATTAGTAAAGCAAGCTTCTCATCCTTAGAGTTTATTCCTAGGTCTCGTGACGACATTAAACAAATTTTAATTTTTCCAAAAGAAGCAACAAGGTTGTATGAATTGGCTTCTCTTGTAAGGTTTAATTATGGTCTGGACTATGAAATCATAGCAATAACATCTGAACTAGATGATGCAATTGATCAGAATGAAATTGGCCTTCATGATATATCTTTGATTGATCATACATATGAAAATAGATTTGGTTACGATCTAAATAAAAGTAGAAGCTTTTGCTTGGGTTATGACTCAATGCTTTTAGCTTATGTCATAAGCAATGGTATTCAAGGAGAGATAAGAGGGCTTCTTGGCATTTATAAGATTGATTCAGATTCAATAGAAATTAATTCTTATATTAATTAAAAGAATATTTTAAATCTCTTTCTGAATCTGTAAGAGACAAATCAAATCCTGGTCTAGCAAATAATTTATCTTGATAACTATATAAACTATCAAAAGACTTAGATTTTGGTGTGCTGACACCAAGGTAAGGCAATCTATATAATATTGCACTCATATAACAATCAACCAGCGTGAATTCATCGCTCATAAAATATGGTTTCTCTTTAAGCACCAAAACAATCCCTGCAACTAGAGATACAAGCTCTTTTTTTAATTTATCAAATTCTCTTTGTGTAATCTTTGGGGCCATCATTTTATCCATTACTGGAAGCCAATCTCTTTCTATTCTATGTATCAAAAGTCTGCATTCAGCTTTTTCATTTGGGTAAATAGGTAAAAGTGGTGGGTGTGGAAACCTCTCATCAAGATACTCTGATATTATTCTAGGTTCATAAATTGTTACCTCTCGATCAACCAGTACAGGTAATCTATTGTACGGATTGATAGTAGCTAATTCTGGCGGCAATTTCCCATTTGGGTCAAATTCTTTTATCTCACAAGATATATCTTTTTCTGCTAGGACAATCCTAACCATATGGCTATAGTGCCCTTTTTCTTCCGAATAAAAAATCATTTTATCTCCTTTGCATATTCTCTATATAGCAGCCACATGACCGCAGTAAAAATAATAAAAAATAAAATTACGAAAATTCCATTTTTTTCTCTTGTAATTCTTGCAGGCTCGCTTGCATAAGCTAAGAAATTTACAAGATCCTTCATTGAATCATCAAACTCTGCTCTTGAAAGGGAACCTTCAGACTTAAGTTTTATTGTACCATCGTTGTCAAGTGTCTGTATGCCTTGTAACCCAACCAGAATATTCGGCATAGAGGTACCGGGATATACAAGATTATTTGTTCCTGTTAATTGTTCGGGATCCTCATAGAATGTTCGAAGGTATGTATATATCCAATCTTCTCCTCTTACTCTAGTTCTAAGAGTAAGGTCTGGTGCGCCAATTGCAGATACTTCTGGCAACCCAAAAGTCATATAATCAGCAATTTTTATATCTGGATTAGCGATAAGATCTTCTATCAAGATTGTTTCTGGTATATCGAGGTCACGTTGGAGTCTATTCCATCTTAAAAGTTCAAGAGTATGGCATGTTGAACAATAATTCATATATATGCCTAATCCTCTTTGAAGAGAATACGTATCATGGACATCAGCGCTATAATAGTCACATTTTTCTAGAGAGCCGCACTTATTTTCCCCTGCAGAATATATAAATATAGATAAGGGTATAAGTAAAATTAAAAACTTTTTCATAAGCGTTCAGGAACCTCTAATGTCTTTTCATATTTAGTGTAGATTGGCATCAATATAAAAGGCGCAAAATAAAAGATAGTACATATTTGTGCAATTAAAGTCCTTAATTCATTAACTGGTTTAGTTCCTAAATAGCCTAAAGTAATAAAAGAAGAGGCAAATAAGATCATAGCAATTTTACTATAAATACCTTTATACCTAATGCTTTGAACATTTGATCTATCAAGCCATGGGACTACAAATAGAATGGCAATACTTGCTGCAAAAATAATAAATCCAAGAAACTTGCTTGTAATTCCAAGAAATGGAATTCCAAAAGTTACAGCTCTGAGAATTGAATAGAATGGAGCGTAATACCATACTGGAGCAATATGGTCAGGAGTTTTTAAGAAATTTGCTTCTTCAAAATTTGGTTTCTCAATTAAATATCCGCCACCAGTTGGTGCAAAGAAAACAATTGCGAAGAATACAATAAAAAATATGCCCATAGCTGGTAGTGCACTAAAAGTTTTATAAGGATGAAAAGGAGCGCCGTCAAGAGGCATACCTTTTGCATCTCTATGCTTTTCTATATCAACACCTTCTGGATTGCCAGCACCAACCTCATGCAAAGCAAATATATGAAAGACAACTAACGCAATCATTAGAAGCGGCACCACTACAACATGTAGTGCGAAGAATCTTGAAAGTGTTATTCCAGAAAGAACAAAATCTCCTTGAATCCAAACTTGTAAATCAGGCCCTATATAGGGTATTGCTCCAAATAATGACAATATTACATTTGCTGCCCAATAGGACATTTGTCCCCATGGAAGAACATAACCGAGAAACCCCTCTGCCATAAGAAGAAATAGAAGAAAACAACCAAAAAGCCATACCAATTCTTTTGGTTTTTGATAAGAGCCATAAAGAAGTCCTCGAAACATATGAAAATACATCAAAAAGAAAAAAGCGCTCGCTCCCGTGCTATGCATATATCTCATTAACCACCCATATTCGACATCACGCATGATATATTCAATACTCGCAAATGCACCTTCTTCAGTGTTTGTATAAAACATCATTAACCAAATACCAGTTATCACTTGGATCATGAATACAACCATTAACAAAGCACCAAAAAGATAATAAAAATTAACTTTCTTTGGTACAGGATGTTTGGTTAAATGTCTTTCAAGGTTCTCAGTTACTGGAAACCTTCTATCGATCCAAGACATCATTGAAGACATAAATGATTTCGAATTTTCTTTTTCTGACATTATGCAGACTCTCCTATAATTAAAGTGTTTCCAGAAAATGTATGTGGTGGAATTTCAAGGTTTATTGGTGCTGGCACACCTTTATAAACTCTTCCTGCTAAATCAAATTTTGAGCCATGACAAGGACAAAAAAATCCTCCAAGCCAATCCTGATCCCAGGCTTTTGGTTCGATTTCAGGATGATACTTTGGAGCGCAGGATAAATGGGTGCAAACACCTTTCAATACGGTAAACTTATTGTTGCTAGATGGCAAAACATCATTTGCTTGATCTGTAACTTTGCTATTCAATTTTGGAAGATTATCTATGGCCTCTTGAGTTTGATGTACTACAAAAATAGGTGTTCTCCTCCATTCAACAATTGCCATAGCACCTGGCTGCAACTTGGATAAATCAAATTTTACTGAAGCGCCTAATGCTTTAGCTTTTTCGCTTGGTTTCCATGCGCTCAAAAAGGGCACTGCAAAACCAGCTACTGTCACTGCTCCCATTATTCCAGATGTAATTAATAAGGCTTTCCTTCTTTTGTCATCAACTATGACTTCTTGTTTCGAATGATCATGATCTTCTATATGATCTTGATCATCACTTAAATTCATAGAGTTAGAGAATATTTCATTCTTCCATGCAAAAAGTAATTTTTCGGCTTCTTTTCTATCAGTGGTTTTGAGGCTCTTCTTAAAAATCTTCCCCCCAATATTCAGATAACCCCAATAGAATGGAGATCTATCTCTAGTGTAGAGTGACATACCATCAAGTATGTGGATATGTTTTCTTTTTTTAGACATTTTGAACATTAAAAGCTGTGTTCAAATTTAATTGAAAAAGCTTTATTGACCCACCCTTATTAAGCATTTTATCGATTATATACGGAATTTATAAAAAAAAGAATTATTTTTTTTAAATTAAATAATTTTGAACATTAAAATATAAGTGTTCAAGAAAAAAATCCTACCTCTTAGAGAATTGTGGGGACTTTCTTGCTTTTTTCAAGCCAACTTTCTTTCTTTCTTTTACTCTTGAATCTCTTGTAAGATACCCTGCTTTTTTTAACTCTGCTCTTAGTTCTGGATTTAATTCAATAAGTGCTTTCGAAATTGCTAATCTTATTGCTCCAGCTTGACCAAATGAACCTCCACCTTGAACTTTAATATCTATATCATATACATTTTCAGATTTAGTTAGGACTAGAGGCTGTCTTATTATCATTTTAGCGACGTCTCTGCCAAAATATTCATCTATATTCTTTTTGTTTACTGTAAGAGTGCCCTTGCCCTTGGTCAGACGCACTACCGCTGTGGCTTCTTTTCTTCTTCCTGATATTGTAGACATTTATTTTATTACCTCTGGATTCTGAGCTTCATGTGGGTGAACCTCATCGTTATATACTTTTAATTTCTTTATTATTTGTCTATTTAGTCTATTTTTTGGCAACATTCCTTTAACAGCATCCCTAATAATTTTTTCTGGATCTTTTTCTAATTGATCTTTAAAAGATATTTTCTTAATTCCTCCTGGGTAGCCAGTGTGTCTATGATAGATTTTATTTTCTGATTTATTGCCAGTAACTTGTATATTCTTTGCATTTACAAGAACAACAAAATCACCAACATCAGAATTTGGTGTATATTCAGGCTTGCTCTTGCCTCTTAAGATATTCGCTACTTGTACAGATAACCTGCCCAATCTTTTGCCTGAGCAGTCCATTAGATACCATTTTTGCTCAATATCTTGTGTTCTTAATGCTGTTGTTTTCATCTAATCCTCAAAGTTGGGTCGCTATATATTAATATATTGATAAGGGATTTTAAACATGAGGAACCTGTTTTTATTAATTTTATTTTTCGGCTTGTTTTTTGGAGCACAGATTGTCTACTTCGAAAATTCTCTCAATAAGAATGTGCAGATAGATTTTGAAGATATTTCTCAGTCAATTGTATCAATAGAATCGGTTCCTAATACTCCGCAGAAGAAATTTGGTTCAGGTGTAATAATCTCTAGTGATGGTTACATAGTGACAGCTTTTCATATACTTTCAGGATCATTAAGCACAGTAAAAATTGATGAGAAAGCATATATTGCAAATTTAATTGGTTTCGATGAGTATGCTGATTTAGCTGTTCTAAAAATAAATGAAGATAACTTAAGGTCTATAGATTTTCCAAATAATTTTGATTTAAAAATAGGGCAAACTGTTTTTGCAATTGGTAATCCATACAACCTTGGAATTTCGGTATCAAAGGGAATAATTAGTGGCACTGGAAGAAATTTTGGAAACCCTTATTTAGATATTATTCAAACTGATGCAGCAATAAACCAAGGTAGTTCTGGTGGTGCAATTATAGATTCTGATGGGCAATTAATTGGATTAAGCACTTCGATTGCTTCAATTTCGGGTGGTTCTGATGGTGTTGGTTTTGCTTTACCAGCTGAAAGAGTCATTTATATTGCAAATGAAATAATAAAATATGGACAAATTAATAGAGCTTGGATTGGTGATTTTCAATTTAAGAGAGGTTATTACAACAAAGACAACGACAGACTGCCAGCTTTATATGTTTTTGGTATTGATAATTCAAATATTAAGGATGGACTTAAAGATGGCGATATAATAATAGACATAAAAGGTTCAGAAGCAAGATGGAATATATTAAAGGCTTCAGTAAATAGTATATCTCCAGGAGAAATATTAGAGCTAACAATTGATAGGTCTGGAGAAATTATTTTGCTAAAAATAGTAACTAGACAAAGACCTAATATTCCGCAGGTTCTCTAAAAATTTCAGCGCCTAATTTGGTAAGTTTTTCTTCTATACACTCATATCCCCTATCAATATGATATATGTCTTCGATTTGTGTTCTGTTTTTCCCAACAAGCCCTGCTAAAACTAGACTTGCAGAAGCTCTTAGATCAGATGCAGAAACAATAGCACCGAAAAGATTTGAAACTCCTTTTATTGATGCTTTATTTTTTTCTAAAGATATATCTGCTCCCATTTTTTTAAGCTCATCTACATGTTGAAAACGATTTTCAAAAACAGTTTCTTCAATGATCGAATGTCCATTTGATATTGCATTCAAGGCCATAAATTGAGCTTGCATATCAGTAGGAAATCCAGGGAATGGTTCAGTAGATATATCTTTTGAAATAAGATCTGCAGTTGTAGCATCAACTTCAACCCAGTCACCACCAGATTCAACGATTGCTCCCATTTCAATAAGTTTTGAGCTAATTATCTGAATTGTTTCAGGCTTAATCTTATTAATTTTTACATGTCCATTAGTTATAGCTCCTGCAACCATATATGTGCCCGCTTCTATTCGATCAAACAATACTTCCCATTCAGTTGATTTTAATGATGCTCTTCCATTGATTTCAATTGTAGATTCCCCAGCACCAATAATATTTGCTCCACAGTTATTTAAAAAATTTGCCAGTTCAACAACTTCAGGCTCTTTAGCACAATTTCTTAATATAGTTTTTCCTTCAACAATAGCCGCTGCCATCATTAAATTTTCTGTGCCAGTTACAGAAATCTTAGGAAAATTAAAATCTATAGGGTTTAATTTGCCTGCGTCAAGATAAATATATTTTGAATCTGACTTAATTTTTGCACCCATTTTCTCAAGTCCGTCCAAGTGAAAATCTATTGGTCTTGTGCCTATATTGCAGCCACCTGGTTGAGATATTTTTGCTTTCCCATATTTAGCCACTAAAGGACCCATTACTAATATTGATGCTCTCATTGTTTTAACTAATTCATATCTTGCTTCAGGTAAAAGAATATTAGATGCGTCAATCTCAATATAGCCACTTTCATCAAAATTGATTGACGCCCCCATTGAGTTTAGAAGCTCAAGCATTGTAGTGATATCCTGCAAGTGAGGTAAATTGCCAATTTTTGCAGGTGTATCCAAGAGTATAGTAGCAGCTAATATTGGCAGTCCTGAATTCTTAGCTCCTGAACAGCTTACCTCTCCATGAAGCTGATTACCTCCTCTAATGATAAGTCTTTCCATCTACTGCTCTGTTATATTGAGTGGTTTCCATTCATTGATTGCCATATCAAGATTAAACTCATTCTTTTCTAAAATATCTTTGAATTGATTGCGAAAAGTAAGGCCCAAGTTTATACCATCAATAATTATATTAACAATCTTAAGTTCGCCCGATTTATTTCTATACACTGTAAATTTAGTTTTACCAGTCCAAGAGCTAGTATCAGAAATAAATTGAATTTCAACTTCATATGTTTTTCTATTTACCTTAATCTCTTTATTGGTTTCTATTTCATAATCCTCAAATTCGAGAAGTGTTGTTACATAAGTATCAAGTAATAATCTCTTAGTCCTATCTTCAAATAATTGAATTTGTTCTATCGTTGCATCTTTATAAGCATTCGAAAGAATTAGCCTTGATACAGTTGACACATCGACCATAGGCTCCCAAATATTTTTAAGTTTTGTTTTGAATTCCTCAGGTTCAGTCTGATAATTTGAACCTTCATCCTTGATTACCGTCAAAAAGTATTGAGCATTTTTATCGATGAATTGATGAATTTCTGGTATTTTCTCAGCCGAAAGAAATG
>CENX01049994.1_pt1 | contig 43704 bp, 38 predicted proteins | sample 361321 | NCBI WGS metagenome assembly CENX01 (sample SAMEA2619678, study PRJEB7988) | marine metagenome | isolation source: saline water (ENVO:00002010), including | reverse complement strand
AAAAAGAGTAATTATCATTTGTTTTTTGCCATCTCAAGGTTTAAAATAGAAAATATTAATTTTAGATAGGGAACAAATGAAGAAAGAAATAGTAATTTTGTCTGGTGGTTTTGATCCAATACATTCTGGACATATATCCATGTTTGAAGAAGCTAGGCAATATGGCGAAATAGTAGTTTTACTTAATTCTGATGAATGGTTGATTAGAAAAAAAGGAAGCTTTTTTATGGATTGGAATGATAGAGAGTCAGTTGCACGCAATATTACTGGTGTAATTGATGTTCTTCATTTCAATGATGATGATGGTACTGCCGTTCAAGGCATAATGGATGTAACAAAAAAATATCCAAATCATAAAATCTCTTTTGGTAATGGTGGCGATAGGACTAAACAAACTACACCCGAAACCAAATTTTGCTCTGAAAATAATGTAAATGAAATATTTAATGTAGGCGGAGGAAAAACTCAATCTTCTAGTAATATTCTAGATAAGTGGAGAGATTCTCCTATGCCACGTCCCTGGGGTGAATGGCATTCATATCGTGAATTCGATATCGATAACAATAAAGCAAAATTAAAATCTTTAATAGTAAAGCCAGGCCAGAGACTTTCATATCAGAAACATAATAATAGAAACGAACATTGGTTTGTAATAAAAGGGAAAGCTACTATAGTATTAAATGATAAAGAACATGTAATAGATACCTTTAACCATTTTGATATTGCTGTTGGTGAATGGCATCAACTTATAAATAATGGAAATGAAGAGTTAATAGTAGTTGAAGTCCAATACGGAAAAGAATGTATTGAAGAGGATATAGAAAGAAAATAAATTGGAATCATTAAATATAGTAATACCCTGTTTAAAGGAAGCCGAAAATCTAAAGTTTCTTTTGCCTAAGATTATTAAAAATTTAAGCCCTACTGGTGTTGATTATGAGATTATTATTGTAGATAGTTGCGTTCCCATGGATGAATCACCAGCAATATGTGAACAATTTTCTAATGTTACCTATTTAAATACTATTGGTGAAGATAATTACGGAAATGCAGTTAAGACAGGAATCAAATCAGCATCAAAGGAATTTACCTTATTTATGGATGCTGATGGTTCACATAATCCTGAACTGATACCTGAGATAATTAAAAATATAAGTGATAGTAAAATATGTATTGCCTCAAGGTATTGTGAAGGGGGGAAAACAAATGATAAAGTTACCTCAATTTTTCTTTCTAAGGTTCTTAATTTAGTTTACTCACTTATATTAAGAATTGATTGCTCTGATTGGTCAGGAAGCTTTAAGATGTATCAAACAGAACTTTTAAAAAAAGTAGATTTATTTTCTAATAATTTTGATATAATTCCTGAAATTGTTTTTAAAACTACCAGACTAAGCAAAATTAAAAAAATAAAAGAAGTCCCTTATACTTTTGATACGCGAGTTCATGGGCAAACAAAAAGGAAGCTCAAGACTTATATAGATTTTCTTCTTACATTAATAAAATTAAGAATAGGCTAATCAGTCTAGACTAAGTTCATAATTAATCATCATCTCGGCAAGAGATTCAAATTTTGTTTTTGGTTTCCAACCCAGTTTTTTAGTAGCCTTTGAACAATCGCCGAGAAGAAGGTCGACTTCAGCGGGTCTATAAAAATCTTTACTACAAACAACGATTTCTTTTCCTGATTCTTTTTCAATTGCAACAGTATCTACCCCTTCGCCATTCCACTCAAAATTTATACCTGCATGGTTAAGTGTAACCTCTACAAACTCCCTTACTGAATGTGTTTCTCCAGTTGATACAACATAATCATCGGGTTTATCAGCTTGAAGCATTAAGTGCATTGCTTCTACGTAATCTCCAGCAAATCCCCAATCTCTCTTGGCATCTAGATTTCCAAGTGTCAGTTTATCCTGTTTACCTTTTTTTATTTTAGCAATTGCTTTTGATATTTTTTTTGTAACAAATTCATTTCCTCTTAATGGTGATTCATGATTAAACAATATCCCACAACAACCGAATATATCATACGATTCTCGATAATTCATTGTTATAAAATGAGAATATACTTTCGCTACACCATATGGTGACCTGGGATAAAACGGAGTTTCTTCTGATTGTGGCGTTTCCATAACTTTTCCAAACATTTCTGATGAAGAGGCCTGATAAAACTTAATGTCACTATTGATAGTCCTAATAGCTTCTAAAACTCTTAATGTGCCAAGACCCGTTACCTCTGCAGTATAAAGTGGAGTATCAAAACTAGCTCCAACAAAACTTTGCGCCCCCAGATTATAGACCTCATCTGGCTCTACAGATTGTATGACGTTTCTAATATTAGTTTCCTCTAATAATTCAAATTCTTTAATTTTTATATCTTTCTCGACACCTAATATTTCTAGTCTTTCAGTATTATAGTTTGAATTTCTTCTTGCAGCTCCATAAACTTCATAGCCTTCTTGTAGTAAGTGTTTTGCTAAATAAGCCCCATCCTGCCCTGTTATACCAGTAATTAGTGCTTTCTTCATTTAGAATCTCCTTTGCCTGATATTATAAATTAATAATCAAAATTTTAAAATTAATAGGCTAAAATGTATAGAACTTATACATTGCATTAAACATTAAAGAAAATTGATTACTGGAACCTTGTCTTTTCACAATCTGACTATCTCCAGCATCCCCGATCAAACGACTAAATCCAATATCTATAAAACCCGTGACTTTCTTGCTAAGGGGGAATACAACGCTATTTGTTAAAGAAATCTTGTAAATGCCAGATTCAGGTTTGTAAAATTTATACATTGCATTGGGGTCATTAAATGCAGGATATGGGGTACCAAACCACTCATCCAAGTAATCTGCATTTGCATAATTAAAAGATAGAGACGTTGTATTAATCAAAGGTTGCTTAAAGTTAATCCATGCTAGTTTTTCATAGTTTAAAGAAAACTCACTATCATAAGCTCCACTATAAAAGTCCTCCACATCTGTAACTATTGAATAGCCCAAAGAAAAATTTAAAGGCAGGGAGTAACCCATATCTAATCCAACCTGAAAATGTGGATCAATTTCCTCTAGTCCTTGAAGAGAGTTATCGTCACCATTTTGTCTCCCAAAGTCATAAGCTGAAAAAATTGAGATATTAAACTTTTTATTATCAAAAATACTTAAATCAGCATAAGGTCCAAAAAAATTAAATTCATTTAAAATTGTCTTATTTTCATCAGAATAACGAAGAGCAATCATAGGAACCCACATGAATCTTCTAGAGCTGGAGCCTTCATAGGTTGGCTTAGAAATAAATCCTCCACCAGCATATATGGATGTTTTCCCTTCATCTTCACTAGCATATGATATGTAAGAAAAAATAAATAAGAATACAAATATAGATAAGAAAAGTTTTTTCATTTTTACTCCTTGAGATAAATATTATACTTCATAATATATATCGGTTGGGATATTATTCAAATCTACCCTAATCTAAAATCTTGACTTTGTAGTCCGAAATGCCAAAAACAATATTTCTAGGGTCTCCGTTTGAAATTTTAAGACTATTACTAAAGATTTGAACCTCATTTAAGCCAGGATCCAGAATGAGATTCATATTAAACTCTAAAGCTTTTAATATTTTTTTAGTATTTGTTTGACTTTTATATTTCGTAAACAATTCAAGCTCAGTGTTATCTGGTCTCAGAATTGTGAAACTTATTATACTTTTTTGAGGAGCATTAGACCTATTTATAAGAATCAATTTAGAATTACCTGATGACCAACGTAAATAGCTCCCTATCCCTTCTTCAGGATGAAAATTTTCAAAATGAATTGAAACCATATCAAGCTTTAAACTTTGCATCTCATCTGGATTAATATTTTTAGATTTATGCAATCTCAGAGTTTTATTAAAATCGAATAGAATCTCTGAATCAAATTGACTTAATGAATCTGCTTCAGAATCGTATATAACAAATTGCTTAAACTTAAAATTATAATAAGGTTTAATTGTCTCATCATCTAATGTAAGTTTTGCTAATAGAACTTGGATTTTTTGCTCTTTTAAGTTCATAAAATAGCTCAAACCATAAATATTATCCCAATCTTTATATTCAATGCAAAATGGGTATTTATCCTCGGGAATATATCCTTTTCCAGTAGAAAGCTTATTAACTTTTAAAATTTTATTTTTTAATATTTCTTGCATGAAATTCTCTGTTTTCTTAGGTAATACCTTGACTCTTTCTCCTTTTATAAATTTGGAATCAATATTTAGAGAACATGTATTAATGATTTTTTTAGCATTCATAGAATAGAACCAATAATGATCGGATGGGAAATTTTGATTTCTAATAACTAAATCATTGCTCTCTATATTTTTGAGCAGCCCCTTATCTAAAGAGCTTTTAAGAAGCTCTCGAGGATACTTATATATTTGGTTTGACTTTTCGACAACATGAAAATTCTCATTTCTAGTTACGGAGGCAATTAATGTTATTAGAATTACCAAAATTATGAATGTGAATTGTCTAATCAATGATGAATCTATTTTTTTAATCAAATAAAAAATCAAATAAGCTAGAAGTACACTCAACCCAAAATATTGCAAAAATACAGGTATATATCCATATCCTAAACCAGCCAATATAATTTCGTTTTGATGACCGGTTATAGCAATTATTGCTGCAGGAGCCAATAGTAGTAGTAATGAAAAAATAAGAAAGAAGATTGCATTATATTTTTTAAAGCTATATTGAAAATTGATTAATGAACGAACAAGTAAGATTGAAAACGACAAAGATATAGCGAAATCTATATAACTAATGGATTTAATTTCACTATGAGCAAAAGAATCTGATAGCATCCAAGATAATGGAAAAGAAGCAAAAGTCTGTATCCAGAAAGCTTTAAAGATTGGAATTATTTCTAAGTTGAAAGAATGACCTGGATAGTCACCAGGTGTATCAAACCTTAAATAGCTAGTTAAAAACATGCTTAATATTAATATAGCTACCGGCAAAGCTATTAGAATAAAAGATTTTTTTAAAGATTTATTATAGAAGTATAAAATTAAAAAAGAAAAAATAATTGTTAAATAATAGATTTCATAAAATTGAATCGATATAGTAAAAACGAATAAAAATATGTAATAAAAAAGATTCTTATTTGTTTGTAAATACTTAATCAGCAGATATAAGGAGACAAATATACTCAAAGATACTGCTGGTATTGTTGGAAATGCTAAAATTGGATCATGCCAAAACCTAAATTGAAAAAAAATAGGAATAAGAAAAGCTATAAAGATAGAAAATTTTCTGGATTCAGAGAAGAATTCAATAATTTTCTTGAAAAATATTATATTTAAAAAAATTATCATAAAAATAATTATTTTATGCGCAAAAAGAGAAGGTATAAGATAAAAGTATAACAACAAAAAAATCCAATTAATTGCATGAGGTCTTCCCATGGATAACTCATAAGAAACCTGCTGGGCAATTCTATCAAGAATCCCAATATCCGAGAAGTACAGCATTCCTCTGACTTGAGAAATATATGAATCATCAGAAACAAAACCACTTACTATTAATGGGTACAAAAACCACAGGGACCATAAGAATAACATTGGAATAGAAAAATTATTAAAGAAACTAGCTAGCTTTTCAGCCTTAATTTTATACATTTAAAAAACTATAAAACAATAAACAACAAAAATAAAATTATCTATGTTTATTGTGAATCTTAGACTGATGTCGGAGGTATTTAATCGAATTAAGTGAGGAATGTTTCGTTTTTCTATTTGTTACTCTCTTTCTCCACATTACAAAAGATGATCTTTTGAGGTTAGCTCTCATTAGCTTTATGACATCTTTTTCTTTCAGCTTATAAGATTTGAGTATTGCTTCAAAGGGTGTTCTATCTTCCCAAGCCATTTCAATAATTCTTGAAATATCATGTTGTGCTATCATAACTTAAAGATAACTAATAAATCATGATTTGGATAAGAGCGTTTGCCATTATACCTGCTCCTACATCATCCATGGTGATTCCAAGGCCACCGGGCATTTTCTCAAAATCCCCTACGAACCAGGGCTTCCATACGTCAAAAAGTCTAAATAAAAAGAAAGCAATAATTAAGTTTACAATAGAAAAAGGTAAAAAAAGCATTGCTACAAAAAATCCAGCAACTTCATCAATAACGACGAAAACTGGATCCTTAGATTTGAAAATATTGATTGCATAATTTGAAGTAATAATAGATATAAAAATAATTAGAACAGTTATAAATAACATTTCCATACTAGTTGGGTTGAAGAAATAGTTGATATAATAGTAAAAAATAGCTCCAGCTAAAGTACCAAAAGTACCAGGCAATTTTGGTAAGAACCCTACATAAAAGAAGGTTGAAATAATTTTATTTATAAAATTCATTGAAAACAATAATAGATTATAAGTAAACAAAAGAATAGCGGCAATATTTTCTATCCTTGTCTTTGGTTAATATCAATTGTAAATTAGAAATGTGAACATTAAGTCTGCTGAAACGAAAAAAAATATAGCATTTGTTCTGCTTGTTACACTTTGGTTTGTCTATTTCACTGGGGGTAAATTTATAAATCCCTTTTATATAGATTGGATATTTCCTAGTGATACAGAAACTCATTGGCTCGGTTGGCAATTTTTTAAGAATCAGTCAATATTTAATTTTCCTTTATTTAAAAATATCAATTATGGTATGGAACTTGGTTCCTCCTTGGTACTAAATGATTCTCTTGCAATAATGGCCATAATATTCAAACCCTTTGCGGTTTTTATACCATTCGAGTTTCAATATTTTGGTTTATGGACATACATTTGTTTTTTACTCCAAGGTATAATCACCATGAAAATTTTTCATATTTACACTAAGAATAAAATAATAATTCTGCTCTGTGGTTTTTTCTTTACTATGCTCCCCCCGTTCCTTTGGAGACTGCATGGTCATTTTGGCTTATTGGGTCATTGGCTGATTCTTTATGCTTTCTTTATTTATTTAAGTTCAAAAGAGATTAATTTAAAGCATTGGATAATACTTGTTACTATTTCATTGCTAATTAATGCTTATATAGCCGCTATGATTATTGGAATCTTTATAGCAGATCTAATTAAATATAAATTATTAGATGAAAAAATTACTTTTAAAATTCTTTTTTCTAATTTTTTTAATTTTATATTTGTATTATTAGTATCACTCTTTGTGTTTGGATATTTTATGGTTGGTAAGGGTGCTGGTGGTAAAGGTTTTGGGAAATACAATGCAAATTTAAATAGCTTTTTTGACCCAGATCAAATTTGGTCAATATTCATCACTAATCAGCCTACTCCTGAATTCGGATACGAAGGTTTTGCTTTTCCTGGTACCGGAATAATGATCATGATTTTGATAGGATTAATATCAATAATGATAAAGAGAAATAAAATTAATCCTAAAGAATTAAAACACTTTTCCCCATTAATAATAATAGCTTTATTGGCATACTTATTCGCTTTATCAAATAATATAACTCTTGGTACAGATATAATAGCACAATATGAAGTACCTTCTTTCTTAATATTTCTAACTAAAATTTTTAGAAGCTCTGGTAGATTTGTTTGGATACTATTCTATCTACTAAGTATTTCTTCTTTAATATTTATTATTAAGAATTACTCAGATAAAACTATAAAAGTCCTACTAATAATACTTATAACCATACAATTTGTTGATTTATCTAATGCCAGACAATATTTTAGTACAAAGCTTAATACCCCGAATATTTTCAATGGAAGAAGTGGTAAGTGGAAATCACCAATGAAAAATATCACATGGAATGAAATTTCAAAGAATTATAATAAAGTCAGCTATGTATATACAAAAAATAGACCCAAAGATTATTTTCCTATATCCTATTTTGCAGCTAAAAATGATATGAAAATAAATACTGGTTATTTTTCTAGGGTTAGCAAGGAAGCGACTAAGATTATCAACCTACAGCTAAAAAAATCCATTCTTACCAAGAAATTGAACCATGAAACAATATATTTTATTTATGATGATAATTTATGGGATTTTATAAAAAATAACTATGATAATCAGGATTATATTGTCGAACAAATTGATTCTTTTAGAGTTCTCGGTCTGCGAAATAAATAATATTTAACTTTAAAAAAAATTAAATAGGATTATAATAAAAATTTAAAAATGAAAGAACTAGATTTCGATTATCTGTATAAAAAGTACGCCCACCTTTTACCCTCAAAAGATAGAGATATATATTTGCTTAGAGAAGCAATATTTGGATATAGCGAGATTAGGCAATATTTAGAGAATATTAATGGGAAAGTTTTAGAAGTAGGCTGTGGTCCTGGCCTATTATTAAATGAACTTTCTGATATTTTTCCTCAAAACTCATATCTAGGTGTTGATCCTTTTATTTCTAGCTACGAAAAGTTTAGTAATATATTTGACTCAGTAAATAAAGTTAAATTTATGAAAGCAAAAATAGAGGATCTTGAAACGACAGAAAAATTTGACTTAATTTTCTCAATCAATGTATGCGAACACGTTGAATCATGGAAATCATATATAGATAAAACTCAATCATTATTATCACCTAATGGAATTTCAATAATTCTTTGCCCAACATACGATTTGCCTTACGAAACTCATGTGATTATTCCTATAATTATAAATAAAGATATTACCTTTAAGATTTTTGAAAAAAAAATCAGAGCTTATGAGGAAAATTTAGGCATCCAAGGGAATTGGGAATCTGTGAATTTTATCAAAGCACGGGATGTTAAAAAATACATACAGAATAAATATGATAGCAAATTTGACTTATATATTCATGATAGATTATTTAATAGATTTACTCATGATAATTTTTTCCTAGAAAGACATGGCATTTTGGGTAAATTTTGCCAATTTCTTTATAAAATCAAGTTAAATAGATTAATTTTTAATTTCTTAAAAATCCCTTTCCCCTATATGAAACTAGAAATCAAAAACTTTTTAAAGTAGATTTTCTATGTTTTAATCTGGTATAAGATTATGTTTAAACAAAAAAACCTATATTTTTCTTCAATTATTGGATTTATATTTTTTATCTTTATAGTTGGATTAGATATTGTAAATTTTAATAACATCTATTGGTTAATAGATTGCCCTATCATATGTGATGCACAACAACATATACTTGGATGGCTTTTTTTTAAAGAGACTAATTTATTACAATTCCCATTATTGAAGAACACTTCGTTTGGTCTTTATACAGGCAGCTCTTTAATATATACAGATTCATTACCTATATTAGCCATTTTTTTTAAATTTTTTAACTCAATATTAGACTTCCAGTTTCAGTACTTCGGACTTTGGATTTTAATTTCTTTTATTTTGCAAGCAATAATAGCCGAAAAGATATTAAGAATATATATTGACGATAATAGATTTAGATTGATATCAATTGCATTTTTTTGTATATCCCCAATATTTCTTAATAAATTATTTTTTTCACACCTCGCATTAGCATCACATTGGATAATACTTTTAACTCTGTATATTTACTTATCTAAAAAATTTAAAATCTCACATTGGATATTATTAATATCATTATCTGCCCTAGTTCATGGCTATTATATTGGTTTTACATCAATAATATTTCTCATGAGTTTATATCATGAGTATTTACTTAATAGAAGTTTCAAAGATATCATAAAACCTCTATCTTTTTTCTTTACTTACACTTTTCTCCTACTTTATTCCCTGGGATATTTTATGATTGGTGGTGGTTTTACAAATCATGGATTTGGAAAATTCAAAATGAATCTCAATGCCATATTTGATCCAAAAGCAGAGGTTACGTTGAGTGCATCAAGAATATTCCCTGAGTTAAACACTCCTAGTATTAATCAAGGCTTTGGTGATTATGAAGGATTTAATTTTCTTGGTTCTGGAATTATATTTTTATTAATTGTATTAATACCAATTGTTCTTAAAAATTTTAGAAAAATTAAAGTAAAATTTGGAAAACCAAAATATAAAGCTCTAATCATATTCTCTGGATTAATCTTTTTATATTCAATCTCAAATAAAATATTTATTGGCAATCTCGAACTATTTTCTTACGATTTACCAAACTTTACTAAAATCATAACAAAGACATTTAGAAGCTCAGGTAGATTTTTTTGGATTGATTATTATCTAATCTATATATTTATATTTATTATTATATACAGATATTCTTTCAACTATAGATACCCCTTAGTTTCTATTTTTTTAATAATACAAATATATGATATGCAGCCAACTTTTAATCAAGTAAGAAATGTTTTTTATAAAGACAAGAATAAATATTCTGAAATATATGAGAGAAATGTAGGTTTAAAAGATCCAAAATGGAGCGATTTATCAATGAATTATAAAAGAATAATCTATGTAGTACCCACTCGTTTTCCAAAAGATTATTTTAAGTTAGCTTTTTTTGCTGCTGAGAATAATATGCAGACAAATTTTGGATACTTTTCAAGAGTTAACAAAAGGAATGTCGAAAAAGAAAACCTTAAATTACTTGATGAATTAAGTAGGAATAACTTTGATAAGGAATCTTTTTATGTATTCTTTCACTCCGAAGCATGGGAAAAGGCTAGTAAAGACAACCCAGAAAAGGTAATGATTATTGATAACTATAAAATAATAGCACCCTAATCTTTTTTAATAATTTCTCTTATCAAATATAAGGGCTGTTTCTCAACATTCTGAATTATTCTAAATAAATATTCTCCAATAATTGCAAAACCAATCAAAATTAAAGGTAGTGCAATAAAGAAAAGCCAAAAAGCTGCAAGATTATTCAAGCCCCGAAAAAATATTGTGGACGTGAGAATAATAGCAGTAATAAGACCAAAAAAGAGATATGATCTCAGAATAAAACCACTATTATTTATAAATAATGAGCTAGCAAGAAAAATTAATTTTGAAACGGTATATGCTGACTCTCCTTCATTCCTTCTTCCCTGAGATATCTCAACGGACCCTATTTTATTTGTTACTTTAATTATCAATATACTTAGACTAGGGTTTAAAGAATTAAACTTTACAACTTGCTCTCCAACTTCTTTTTTCATAATCCAGAAAGCACTTCTTTTTGTACCTTCTGGATAATTCAAAATCCTTCTCTCAATAGATGTGTAAATAGTACTAAAAAACTTTTTAATAGCTCCATGTGTTTTTTCCTTAAAGTTGGCGAAAACTACATCATGATTCAAATCTCTTTGCTCTTTTATTAACAATGGAAGGTCTTCGGGTCTATGTTCTAAATCTCCATCCATAGTTATCAAGTAATTACCCTTTGAATTATTGATACCAGCTAAGATAGCTGCTTGTTGCCCAAAGTTTTTAAAAAAGGAAATTATTGTTACATCATTAATGGAACCGCTTTTTTGAATGTCTTTCATTGTCTTCAAAGTTTCTGGATTAGTTGAACCATCATCAATAAAAATTATCTCAAAAAGATGGTTTTCTGAAGTCATTACAGCTTGTATTCTATCGGCTAATTCTACAAGAGAGTTAGATATGTTGAATACCGGAATAATAATAGTATATAAATTTTTATCATCAACCATATTGCAATAATATCACATAGGTAAAATTAATAAATTATTTAAGATTAAAATCTTTAGCAAAAACCATGTATCCATCTATCTTTTCACATAAATCGATAGCCGAACATTCATCTACAATTTGGTTCCATTTATCTTCAGCAGATTTATCAAAAACGTAAATTGAATCTGCATCATAATTTTTTTTATTTATGGTTTCATCAATCTTCGAATAAATTTCATCCTTTTTAGAGCCTTTATATCTTGAGAAGTAACCAAAATTAGTTGCTAATTTATTTTTAGCAGCAAAATAGACTAAAGGATAGGCATTTTCAGGTCTATTCCTAGGGTATACATATATGATTTTTTTATAATTATCTTTAATTTTAATCCACTCTGGAGAAACAAGTGGTGAATCCCAAAAGGAATTAAGAGTTTTAACTATAGCAATATTCTTAGGATCATTACTATCTATATATGGCTTTAAATTATATGCCCTGGTATCAGACATCTTAAATCTAAAATTAGAAGCCACTGCACCCGTATCAAATATTTGGATAACTAACAATATGGGCAATAAATATTTGTAGCTTTGAAGATGCTTTGAATTTGCCAATATAAAGAAAATTGCACAATATATTAAATAAAAAAGGAGCCATACCATTCTTCCTGAGGATCTAAGTGGTCTAGTAAAAATCTTAAAGAACTCGGGCAAATCAAACTCAAATAATACCAAAGTACCCAAAGTAATCTTATTGGTTATAGCAAAAAGAAAAAGTAGTATTGATAATGATAATAGATAGATATTTTTCTTTGAAAATATCGTATTTAGTAACAATTTATTTTTAAACACCTCATATAGAGAAATAAATAAAAGCACTATTATTCCTACTCCTAAAAAGGCAAATCCTTCATAGTCATTAGGGATTGATCCAATATCAGGCAAAATATAAGACCAGAAATCGTTATCATTAAAAAAAGTATTAAGATTGGCGCGGTAGAGAGAATAACCACCACTTCCAATACTTGCCCCATTTGAGAAATATCCAAATACATAAAGCGATAAAATCAATAGACTGAATGCCTTAAAGAAAATCAGGAAAGAATCTTTACTTCTAAACCCTTCTATTCTTGTTCTGTATATTAAATCTAAAATAAAAATAGATAATATTATCGCTAATATATATGCATTAACTAGGGCTGTAAGAATTAATAATAGAATCCAATTTCTAAGATTAAAATTAGATGAATAAAAAATTATAATCCCTAGGATTATTAACCAATGTGCCATCAATGAGTAATGACCCCACAATCTCCATAAAAAAGGTGGAGCAAGTATAAAAAAACAAGCACCTAATAAAGATAAAAATTCATTATTAGTTACTTTTCTCAATAAAATTAATCCTAATTGCCCTTGCAAAATAAAACAGATTAAAATCCATAATCCGAAATACTGAAAATCTAGTGGAAGAAGAAAGGATAAAGGTTTAAAAATTAAAGCCATTATGGGCAAAGAATCATTAATTGCTATTGAAGAAGACAATTCCATTCCATAGTTATAATTTTCAAAAATTGGAAATTGAAAAAGTGGGGTTTCTCGAAAAAAAAGCCAATTAATCCAGTGCCACCCGGAATCCCCAGGGGATAACCATTCGTTATTTAAAAAATTAATTGGGCTCCCACCTGTAAAATATACGAAAGAGAAAAGTGAAAATATAAATACGTAGTACTTTGTTTCTTTCAACTCTACTCACCTCACAATTTTACTAGTTTCACTTATTCTACTACAAAGTCTCAATATAATGAAAATCTAAATATGCGCATATAAATTATAATTGCTCTATATTTATTTAGTTGATAAGATATTCAATAATGCTTTTCTATGTCCGGAAGAAAAAAGATATCCTGATACTATTTATATTAGCCTTATTATTATTTGAATACATTTTTGGCTTTCACTTAATTAATTTTAAAAATATTTACTGGTTACCTGATGATGCATTTAATGGATTTCTTGGATGGTCATTCTATAGAAATACGTCAGAAACTTTGCCACTTTTTAAGATATTTAATTATGGAATGGGAGTCGGATCTACAATAATTTATACTGACTCTTTGCCCATAATGGCTTTAATTTTTAAACCTTTTTCATCACTTTTACCCATCGACTTTCAATATCTCGGATTATGGTTATTAATTTCTTATGTTATGACATCCTATTTTTCCAATTTGATTCTAACTAAATTTGGCTTTTCTTTAATAAATAAGATACTTGTAACTGCAATCCTATTATTATCTCCTATAGTCCTAGAAAGATTTATTGCAGGACATTTTAATCTCATGTCTCATTGGTTAATATTATGGGGATTTTTTTTATATCAGAAAAATGAAAAATCTACAAGAAAGTGGCTAACTATATTGGTTATTTCAATACTAGTCCATGGATATATGTTCGCCATGATTATGATATTAGCAATTTTTCAATATATAAGAATATATTTTGAAGGTAAAGATAAGAAAGACCTAGTTAACTTTTTAGTACTATTTATTGTGTCTCTCATTTCGTTAGGAATCTTTGGGTACTTTGAAGTTCAAGCAGAAGAAGTATTTCATGGTGGCTGGGGTGGCTATAGGCTTGATTTATTATCATTTATAAATCCAATAGGTAGAAGTTTAAACTGGTCATCGTTTATGAGTGAATCGATTTCTTTTGCACCTTCCCAGATTGGAGATTTGATAGAGGGCTTTAACTATTTTGGTATTGGAGTTCTATTAAATATTTTTATTGCAATATGCTTTTTAATTAAAGAAAATATTACTTCGGCTAAGAAAAAAACGAAGATATCAACTAAAGTTTTGATATTTTTTTCCATTTTTATGGTTCTTTTCGCATTAACTAATAAAATTACATTTATGGGTAATGAAATTTTTGCTTACAATATGCCTGAATTTCTGAAGCCCTTTACAAGGCCATTTAGAGCTTCTGCTAGATTCTTTTGGCCTGTTTACTACATAATTCTATTAGGAACAATATTCATTAATTATAGAAATATAAAAAACATATATATTTCTGCATTTTTCTTTGTAATATTAATACTTCAAACTGTTGATATATATCCTGGAATCAAGACGATTAGATCATTTAACAATAAAAGTTACCTAGAAAGTCGTATTAAAATGGACACTAACCAACTAGAACTAAAAGGTGTAACAGAGGATTACAGTAAAATAATCTATGTTTTTCCCGAATATGCAAATAAAAATTGGAGAGAGCTAATATATTTTGCTTATAAAAATGATAAAAAAACTAATTTTGGATATTTTGCTAGAAGAAATTGGGATATTCAGGAAGATTACATAAGGAAGATTAAGAATCAGTTTAATAATATGGATTTAGATTCTGACTCGATTTACTATTTCAGCGATAAAAAAATATACGAAGAACTATCTAAAAAAGTCGCATCAATAAGTACCAAGGTTATTGTTCAGGATTCTAATGGATTAAATCATATGCTAATTATTCCTAATAAATAGTCGAAAGTTTGATTTCAAGGTTAAGACAAATATAATTTATAAATCTATGTTAAATCATATCAATATAAGATTAGTTTCTAATCAGGTAGTTGCCTCTTTGTTTCTATCGATCTTATGTTTTTTATATTTTTGTGATATTAGGATATTGGACCCTAATTTTAACAGGTGGCTGATGCCTGGGGACTCTGAAACCTACTGGCTGAATTGGTTGTTCTATCAGGAATCCTCTATCTTTCAAATACCTATCTTTAAAAATTTTAATTATGGAATGGATCTCTCCTCCACTATAGCCTTAAATGATTCTCTTCCTATTATGGCATTTATTTTCAAGTTATTTCAGAATATTCTTCCAGTCAACTCCCAATACTTTGGTATATGGATTCTTATATGTTTCTTTCTTCAAAGTTTTTTTGCTATTAAGCTTCTAAGTAAATTTTCTAATGATACTTATATTATAATTTTATATTCAGTTTTTTTTCTACTTGCTCCAATATTCATATGGAGACTATGGGGGCATTATTCACTAATGGCTCACTGGCTTATATTAGGCTCTTTAAATATATATTTCGCTAGAAATTTTAAGTATAAGAATTGGATAATTATTTTCTTTTTTTCATATTTAACTAGTGCATATATAGCAGTAATGATGTTTATTGTTTTTGTAACAGACCTTTTTAAAAGAATAACTGCTAAAGAAATTAATCTGATAAAAGTTTTTAAATTATCTCTAATATTTATTTGTTTTAGTTTTCTATCTTTGTATATAATTGGATATATTGAACCTGGTACAAAACTTAGCACGTCTGGCTTTGGGATTTATAAAGCAAATTTAGCTACTTTTTTTGATTCAAATGACCTTTGGTCTAATATTTTTAGCGATATAAAATCAGTAGAAGGTGAGCATGAAGGGTTTGCCTTCCTGGGCTCAGGAATTATTTTTTTACTTATTACAACAATTTTTATATCTTTTTATAAGAAAAAAAGTATCAATCTTAATAAAATTCTAGGTTTAAAATACATATTAATAATATCTATTTTATTATTTATTTTAGCGCTATCAAACAATATTCATTTAAGTAACTTAAATCTGATATACATTGATTTGCCAAAATTTATTGAAAAAATTTTTGGAATCATTAGGGCATCAGGAAGAATGGTTTGGATTCCTTTTTACCTAATTTATATATTGATTTTTATTGTTATAAATTCTTTTGATGATAAAAAAATATGGAGAATCATTATATTGCTTGCATTAACTGTGAATGTAATAGATCTGAATAAAGTATCAAATCTATTTATCATGAAAACTGGAGATATTAACATACACTATAAAAAAGTTTATTCTGGACCTCAACATAAAAGTGAATACAAATATTGGGAAATGCAGTGGAATACTCCATTAAAATCCAAAGAATGGGATGATTTTTCAAGGATATACAGACAAATAAATTATATTTACCCTAAAAATAGACCAGATAATTATTTTATTTTGGCTTTATATGCAGCAAAAAATAAAATGTCCGTTAATTTTGGTTCTTTCTCACGTGTAAAAAAACAACAAGTTATAGAAGAGGTAGCTAAATTAAAACTAATCATCAAAAATAGTAACTATGAAAGTAATACTTTATATTATTTTAACAATAAAACAGATTGGGATTATGCTAAAAATAATAGAAGAGATGGGGATCTAGTAGCTGTTATTGATGGACTTATGATTTTAGCTCCAGAATATTATATAAAATTAGGTAAAAATTAATTATGGATTCAAACTATCTTAAGAAAAATAAAATATTAGTAGATAAATGGATAACAAACCATTTTAAGAAAATTGAAAACAATAACTCTTTACAAAATGCTATAAAATATGGCGTTAAAAACGGTGGAAAAAGGCTTAGACCTTTTTTTATAATTGAGCTTAGCAAAATTTTAAAAATACCTTCTGCATCTTACAGACAGTTATCCCTAGCTATTGAATTCATCCACTGCTATTCATTAATTCATGATGACTTACCCTCGATGGACGATGATAATTACAGAAGAGGGAAATTGACTGTTCATAAAAAGTTTAAGGAATCTACAGCAATTTTAGCTGGAAATTCTTTATATGGAATGGCTATCGAATTAATCTTAGATAATAAAACCTGTAAAAATTTAGAAGTTAGGCAGAAAATATTAAAATTAATAATTGAATATACAGGGTATAAAGGACTAATGTATGGACAATTTAATGATCTTTACTATGAAAATAAAAATACTAGTGTGAATAAAATTATATCTACTTATGAATTAAAAACTTCTAAATTGTTTCAGCTATCAACATCACTACCATTTATATTAAATCAGAGTGATAAAAAAAGTACTAAAAAAGCTCAGATATTTGGAAGGAATTTTGGAATCATCTACCAAATAGCGGATGACTTTTCGGATAACGATAAAGGATTTAAAGAAATTGGAAAAACACCTGGCAAAGACAAGAAAAAAGGTAAGCAAACTTTGATAAGTAAAATTGGGAGAAAAGAAGCTTTAAAATTATGCTATAAGCTAGCAAATGATGCAACAAATGATATTAATATTTTTGGACAAGATAAATATAAATTTAAAAAATTAATGTTCAGCATTGTTAGTAGTATTGAAAGAAATAATAATTTATAAATTTTAATTCGTTAAGTTTGGGATGAATAATCTATATCCATCTACTTCTTTTATAAAGAAATCCAAGCTATCTTCTGAATACAACTCATTTAGAAGATCCCACTTAACATCATCTTGGATTATATATACAATTTTTTCATTAAAAGTACCTTTATTAAAGTCATTAATCATTTTATTATTTAGTCTTTCTTCGATAGTATGGTTAATTCTAGAAAAATAGCCAAAGTTTGTAGATAAACCTTTTTCAGAAGCAAAAAAAGCGATTCTGGTATAGTCCTTTGGTTTATTCTTAATAGGATATATATTGATTTTCTTATAGTCTTTTTCGACAATTTTCCAAATTGGATCTTTAAGGCCCATTTTAGCAATAGCAGTCGTATAAACTTTATCTGATTTAAGTTCATTTTTAAAAATATTAATTATTTTATAATTATCGACTACTTGGAAAAGTAATATTAAGCTTAAAATTAAAACTATATTTTTTTTATTTTTTAATTGATACATTCCAATAAAAGTAAATAAATATATTAAGTAGAATAATAGCCAGCTAAATCTACCAGAGGCTCTAAAAACTTTAACAAGCGGTTCTAAAATCTCAGGTACTGTATAGACAAAAAGTCTCTGACTTCCTAAAAAATCAACATTACCTAAGAAAAAAATATTATTCGAAAAAGAATAAATAAGTAAAATAAATGATAAGACTATTAAAGGTAAGTGGGGTATGGAACTCTTAAATGCTTTAGTAGAAGTTTTAAAATTAATTAATACTATAAAAATTAAAATTAAAATACCTGCTCCTAAGAAAGCAAATCCTTCGACCTCTTTTACAAATAATATATTAGATGATAGTAGCTTATTAATTAGAACAGAATAAAATCCTGTAGGTGAGCTAGGATTAACAAAGCCCAATAAGCTCATGCCATAAAGTTCAAAACCACCTTCTTTCAAACCCTTACCGATGGAAAATAAACCAGTGGAATAAGAGACAAGTATCATAAAAGATAAGGTAAAAAATACTTTTCTAAAGAAGACCAACTTACTGGATTTATAATAATTAATGAAGGTGCTAGCTATAAAGACGGCAAAGACAATTGTGGCTAGGTAACCATTTATCAATATAGAGATTATTAAAATTAAATTCCAAATCTTATAGCTATATTGATTAGAATAATAAAAATAAAGACTTGCGATTACTAACCAATGGGATGAAACAGCCTGCTGTAAAAAAACCCTGTCTATAAAAGGTGGGGCAATTAAAAAAAAAGTTGATGATATAAAACAAATAAGTTTATTGGAAATAAAAATATTTAGTAATTTATATGAAAAGAAAAGCATTAGAAAAAATGACATAAATGACCATAAGCCTAAATATTGAAAATTTACTGGGAGAAAATCAGTAAAGAATCGTAATGTAAATGCTGCAATAGGTATGGCATCTGTATGGTAGATGCTGACATTGAAACCATTTCCATAGTCGGGGTTTAAAAATAATGGGAATTGAAAAATATCTGTATTTCGAAAAAATTCCCAGGAAATCCAATAAGTTTCTATATCGTTAGTAATCGAGGGTTTTAAGAACCAAGAAAAGTTTTCAAAATATAAAATCTCATAATTAAAACCAGAATAAAGCAGAAAGAATAAAAGTGAGACGGCTAATTGTAAAATAATTATATCAAGTTCTAATTTTTTTAAAAAATTCATCATTTATTAAAAAATTTTAACCTAAATAAAGTTCCAATATAAGATAGGAGATATACAAAAGGCTTTCTTCTAGATTCATAATTTAACCTTTTTCGAAAATCCCCAGGGAATTCATGTATAGATAAGTCTCCTTTTATTTTTATCATTTTAAATATTATTTCTTCTATAATATCAATATCTTTTGAATATAAATTAACTCTCTTCAATATATCAGCATTATAAGCTTTAAAACTATTTGAAAAATCTGTGCACTCTATCTTAAAAAGAGACTTGCATAGCTTATTTAAAAATTTTGAACCAAGCTCTTTAAAAAAGCTATTTTCACTTTTTGATTTAATCAAATACCTTGAACTAACAACTAGATCGAATGAATCAGAGAATTTACATAGGTTTAAGATTTCATTTGGATTATGAGACCCATCTGCATCCATAAAAATTATTGTCCGCCCTCTTGCTTTCCTTATACCTGATCGGACGGCATCTCCATACCTATCCCCACCTTCTCTTTGTATATGTCTAATATCATATTTCATTGCCAAATTGTAAGTATCTATATCCTTTTCTTCTCTATCAATCAAAATTATTTCAAATGAGTCTATATTAGGGCTGATAGTATCTATAATTTGTGGAACTAAAATCTTAAGGTTTTCAAATTCATCATAACTTGGTATTAAGATTGAATGCTTAATCATTTTACTTTGACCCAATCCAACATAATATCTATTCCTAAATCAATATTGATCTCTGGCTTCCAGTTAATTGCTTCTTTAATTTTACTTATGTCAGATATATAAACTTTCTGATCACTAACACGCATCGGGTTGATTTTGTATTTCATTTTATTTCTAGTTTTTGATTCTAAAATAGCAAAAAGTTCTAACAAAGAAAGGCTATTGGCAGGTCCCCCTCCAATATTGTAGGCTTCACCTTCAATCTTATCAAATTTCTCTATTGAACTATAATATAATTTAACTATATCATCACAATGTAAGATGTCTCTGACCTGCTTACCTACTCCATATATATCAATTTCCTCATTTAAAGGTCTAGTTAATTTCTCACAAAAATATCCTATCCATCCTTGATCAACAGTCGCAAATTGCCTTCCACCATACATTGTAGAATGTCTAAAGACTGACAGCCCTAGTCCATAGGATTTGTAATAATCTAAAAAATATAAATCTGCTGATCCTTTTGAGCAGCCATATGGAGTAGAAAAATCGATTTTCATAGATTCAGGAAAACCTGATTCGTAATCTGGTGCTTTATATCTAGTATTCTCTTCAATTATATTAATATAATTTAAATCACCATATATCTTATTAGAGGAAGCATATATGGATTTACAATTATTATCTATTTCTCTAATAGATTCCAGCACATTCAATGAACCAATAGTATTAATTTGGAAATCTTTTAGTGGATTATTAAGTGATGTTGTCATTGCAGTCTGACCAGCCAAATGAAAGACGATATTTGGTTTAACTTCCTTAAAGACTTTGCTTAGCTTCACATTATCTACGATATCAACCTCATAAAATTTAAAATTACCTTTGCTTCGTAACCAATTAAGATTCTCGTTAGACCCTTCTCTATAAAAATTATCTAATACAAATACCTCGTATCCATTGTTAATACCATATAAAGCAAGATTTGAGCCTAAGAAACCGCATCCACCAGTGATCAGTATTCTCATTTTGTGTCACCCCTCAAAAAAGTTTTAATTACTTTCTTTAGTCCTGTTTCAAGATTGATTGTATGATTCAACCTAATCCATTTTGGATTATTCTTGATATAAAATTCTTTCATAAGAATGTCATTCGTTTTCTTATACAAATTACCTTTATATATTTTTATATAAATCCTAGATTTTAAAATCTTTTTAATTAGATTAATAAGTTCTTCTAGTGAATTAAATTCCTTAGATGCAAAATAATACTCTGTATAATCTTTATCAATCCTACCTAGTGAATTTAGTAACTTTTTTGTATATTTTATAAAGTCTTCTATGTAAAGAAAATTTCTTTTTAAATTAGGGTTATATAGATTAATATTCTTATCATTATTCAAAATTTCAAAAACCGTTTTATTTACAAACTTATGTAATTTATCCTTAGGTCCATAGATAATATCGCAATATACATTTATGCGTAAAAAACTAGATATTGTTTTTATAAAGAATCCTCTGAAAGATTGCTTAGATAAGTGATAATCCATTCCTTTTCCATGCCCAATAATACCTGAAGGAAGTCTTGGAGAAATTAAAGCTTTATTCGTATCTAAATTTATAAAATAATCAATATTGTATTTAGTTGTAATATTAAAGATTTTCCTTGAATCAATATTATTAATTCTATCAAGTTTACTTGGGCTTCCTAAGAGAATCCCCCTGTTGTTAAAAACTATATTAATATTTTTTGTCCTGATAATATTTTCAAAATCTCTAAAATGGAATATACGTTCTTTATTATTAACTCTATCAATTTTATCTGTTAAAAAAAAATTATTTTTTCCTTTAAAGCTTGATAAAATATGCGAACCTATAAATCCATCAATACTAGTAAATAATATTCTTTTGTTTTTCATTTTAGCTTGAAAAAATCTTTAATTAAATTAACTGAAAATTTCTCTATTTCTTTTGGATTAGAATAGTAGGCTTCATTCCATTTAATGGTCTCATCTATAGCCCCCATAGTTTTATATTTATTTCTCCAACCAAGATTTTTATTTGCTTTTTTAGAATTTAAAAGCAGATTTTTAGACTCTGCAAACCCCTTATTTTGCTTTAAAAATCGTACACGTTTAAAATTAAAATAATTTGCTATGTAATCAGCAATTTCTTTTACATTCACAATATCTTTCTGTACAGGAGCAAAATTAAAAGAAGATAATGTATTACTTTTGTCTTTACTTAAATAAAAGGCTTGAAATAAATACCCATTTAATACATCTAGGATATACTGCCAAGGTCTAACAGAGTTTGGATTCCTAATTGTAAGATTTTTATTTTTCATAATTGATTCGAATATATCTGGTATCAGTCTATCTTCACCAAAATCCCCACCGCCAATTACATTTCCAGCTCTGGATGTCCCTATTTTAATTTTCTCTTTTAAAAAACTTTCAAAAAAAGAATTAGTTAAAATTTCAGAGCAAGCCTTACTTGCTGAGTATATATCCTTTCCGCCCAATCTGTCAGATTCTACGAAGGATTTTTTACTGTCATCATTTTCGTAACATTTGTCTGTAGTTATATTTAAAAACAACTTAACGCTCTTTGTTTTCCTGCAAATATCTAATAAATTAGAAACGCCAACTATATTTGAATGAATAGTTTGAATTGGGTCCTTATAAGATCTTATAACATATGGCTGGGCAGCAAGATGGAATATAATTTCTGGCTTAATTTTATTTATGGTTTTATATAATTTTTTATATTCAGATAAATCAACATAATAAGATTTGATTTTTTTATTTAAACGCACAATATTATAAAAATTTCCACGAACATCTTCGGGTTTAAGTGATATTCCATATACCCTAGCTCCGAATTCATTAAGCACTAAAGAAAGCCAGGCACCTTTGAAACCAGTGTGGCCTGTAACAAGAATTTTCTTACCGGCATAAAAATTATTTAAATTCATAATTACCAAGTTTTCCAGGGTGGATTTTTAAGCTTAGAGAGTTCTTCCAGATAAACCTTGTCTCTAATAGTGTCCATAGGATGCCAAAAGCCCAAATGTTTAAACCCCATTAAGTTTCCAGAAGCTGCTATTTTTCTTAATGGTGCTTTTTCCCACTGCTCATTAGAATTTTTTATATATTTTAATGCTTCTTTATTGACAACAAAAAAGCCTGCGTTGACAAATTTATCTGAATTATCTTGCTTTTCCTTAATGGTTGATATTCTATTACCTTTAAATGTAATAGAACCAAACCTGCCTTCTGGTATAGCAGCTGTCATAGTTACTAACTTTTTATGTTTCTTATGAAACTGCATAGTTTTTTTTATATCAACATTTCCTACACCATCACCATATGTTAATAAGAAATTATCATCAGTTATATATTTACCAATCTTCTTTATTCTTCCAGCAGTATTAGTTTCAAGTCCAGTATCTATGATTGATATCTTCCAGTTTTCTTTTACATCTGAATCGACTTTTACAGTGTCATTATTTATATCAATATGAATAACTGAATTATTAAGCTTATAGTTTACGAAATAGTTCTTTATATAATTTGACTTATATCCAGTACAAATTATGAATTCATCAATGCCAAATGAAGAATAATGCTTCATTATATGCCATATAATTGGCCTATTACCAATTTCAATCATAGGCTTAGGAATTTCTTGAGTTTCCTCACTCAACCTAGTACCTTTACCGCCTGCTAATATTACACATTTCATAATAAATCTATAAGATATAATACTACAAGGAATCGATATATAAATGGGAAGGACAATTTATTTAAAAATAATTCTAGCATTATCTATACTTGGAACTATCTACTTTAGAATCTATAACAACATTTCTAATTCGAAAGAATTTTTTTGGGATTCAATGGTTTATTATTGTGGTCCTATCACATTTAATAAAACTGGAAACGGGTATGAATCTTTAATAGGGTGCTCTAAAGAACTAATTGACTTCAAGTTTGTATATCTACCTATTTATTTAAGACTTTTTAATTGGGATATCTTTAGTCCTACTTTTTTTAAATTTTTCTGGATTTGCCTAATAACAATTTCAATAATTCTAATAATATTTATTATAAAAAAAATCTATAATCAAAATAGCTATCTAATGACTTTATTGTTATCACTTTTCTGTTTAAGCGGAATACCTTTATACGGATATTTATCTGGGAACATATCTAACTTCCTTTATATTTTTACTGCACTAGGCATCTTAATGATTGCATCGAATAAAGAAAGAAAAATAAATATAGGATTAATTCTAATTATGCTTCCTAGCTTGTTTAAGATTCATATGATTTTATATCTATTTGTTGGATTAGCAGTAATAAGCAAAATTAACTTCAAATTATTTTCACTTTTAGTTCTTACCCCATTCTGCTTTTTATTTATAAATAAATATATTTACCCTGAAGAATTCGAGCTGCTATCACTTAATATTGCAATTCTCCCTTATATCGGTGATATGGGAACTGGTTCTATTCAATACATCAACTTCATTAAAAGTAATGTATTTCAATTCGGTGATGCATTTAAATCAGGTAAACATGAATGGATAGTAGATTTAGGTCTTTTGAATTCCAAAAACTTCATAATAGATTACTTAATATATTTAATATTCTTAATCTTAGTAATTTATAGAATTTATTGTATTAGATTAGTCAAATTATCAAAAAATATAAGCGATGACATTAAGCTTAAAATATCAATCGGATTATTAGCCACATATTTGGTTATTCCTAGATTAAAGCAATATGACACAATATTATGCTCAGTTCCTCTTTTATACCTAGTAAATAGTCAATACTTCATTAGTTGTATTGCTAATTCAAGGATTTACATAAAATCAAATTATGTCATTTTCTTTTTTAATATTATAATTATAGGATTTTATAATATAAAAGGTGATAATTATTTTATTTATCCAATAATTTTAATAGTTTTTATTATATCTTCTAGGATAAGAGACAATGTATATATAAAAAATTAAATTATAATATATGATATGAATATTAAAATGAATAAAGTAGATCAAAGAAGGCAATTTTTAAAAGACAAAGCTTATAGTTTATATAAGAAAATATCATCTGTGTTCAACTTAACCTCAGTTGATTTAATGAATAATTTTTTATTTTTTATTTTTGGATATATGATTTATTCATTAATTTCTAACCAAATATCAAATTCCTCTTTTATAACTGCGCATATTCTTTCATGGGACTCATATGTTTATATGTGTGGAGTTAGTTTATTTTTAAATGGCATGGATCCTTACGATTACATAGTACTGAGAGATTGCTTGCCGGATAACTGGAACTTTTATTTCAATATGCCAGCCTCAGTAATATATTTATATTTACCTTTTGCTAAGCTAACAAACTTTCAATGGCTCTTTATAATTAATAGTATAAACTTCTTCTTGCTTATTACCTTATTTGTAAAACTTATTAAAAAGTTTGATTTTAAAAAATATGTAATACCCACTATTTTAATTTATCTTTTCTTTATTCTTAATACCTTTGATGGAGCAATAACTGTTGCGATTTATTCAGGTAATATGGGTCTTCCAATTGCCCTAATTGGACTAATTTTCCTCATTGATTATGTTGAAGAAAAAAATAATAGATTTCTATATTTTATTCTAATCGCTGCTTTATTAAAGCCTATATATATTTGCTTCACTGCAGCTATTCTTCTAAAAGAGAGAAACATAAAGAAATTTATAATTAAATTAACCTATATATTGACTGGTGTCATTGGTCTCTATGGTTTGCTATATATAATTGATCCTATAAATTTTAATGGCTTCATAAACAATACTTCTTATCTAACAAACTCCATAGATTTGGGATTTGGTTTTATAAGCATTACTAAAGAATTTATGGATTTTTTCAGAATTCATTATGAAAACCTCTCAATCCTGACCTTTGTCGGATCAGTAGCATGCATTATTCATATTTTTATGATTTATTTTTTAACAAAAAATTTTAAAATTACTAGTCTAGAAAAAACTATAATGATTTCCTTGGCAACGATGCTTTTCTTTCCAAGAATAAAAGTTTACGACGCACTTTTTGTTATACCAATCATAAGCTATCTGCCCTTTTATTTTTATCTTACATTTAATAGTAAATTATCTAGTATAAAATCTAAGATTTCTGATAATATTTATCTTATACAAGAAAGAATTCATTTAATGGTAGTGATTCTAATTATCTACCCTCTATTTATTTATAATAGATGGGAACCTTACCATTTTACATTCATAATAATTTTCTCACTCTACCTTTTCATATATAGTATAAAAGTTAAAAATGAGATTCTTCATAAAGAATAAAAATTAATTCGGCAGTTGCTAGGTATATCACTCTGGGTTAGTTTAATGTTTATTGTTTCATTCCCAATGGGGAATTGATACACACTATTTAGGTTTAGGTCTAGGGTTTTAACAGGGTATTGCTCATTAAGTTCGTCAATAAAATTGTCACATTTACCAACTAAATCTATAAAACCACTTCTTATGACTAAATATTTTTCATTCTTTTTTATATAATTAATATAGAAGCTAACAACCTCAGCGAATTTGGTATTAGATCTCACTATCCCTGCAATTTCATTATTAGATGCTGGTGCAAAAAGAATATTAGTAAGGTATTTAGTCTCAGCGGGTTTGAAGTAAAGTCTGAATTCTGAAACTCGAAATCCTAAAATTTTTGTTAACTTATTTGACCTTTCAAGCTTATCTTTCGACTCAACTTCAAAGAAGGTACATCTCTCTATGATTTCATTGATAAATTCTCTTGAGCCTTTAATGTTAGGGTCAACCCATCCAGATTCTATGCTAAAAGAAGATTTGTTCTGCTCATAATCTTTATAGTCAGTTTGATACAGAAAAGAACTATAAATATCTGTGGGATCATATTGTATATCTTGCAAATGACACCTTTCATTATAATATCTGGCTTTTTTTGCTAAACCTGATGAATACAAATAAGGTGATAAAACAAAAGGCGAAAGTAGAGGTCTAATATTTTTAATTGCCGAATAGAGCTCTTGTGACCTTTTGTGTAAAAAAGTAACCTCATTTTGGAGTAATTCTGTAAAGATATTAATGCTTTTCCTACTGAAGCCAAAAACTCTAGAAGGATTCAAATGCTTTCTAACCTCATTATCTTCAATTAATTTAGCTGCATCCAATCCTACATCATCATTGATAACATAAAAGGAAAGCTCTGACTCTTTCGGCAAATCGATTACAATTTGAAAGTCTTTCTCATCTATTAAAGATGAGGTATTAGAAAAAAAATTAGAAATATATTTCAAAGCTCTGACTTCTGTATAAGATTTATTCTTTGTTGCCAAAACACCTTCTTTTGTAAGAAGGCTCATTAGTTCTTTATCATTTCTTAAATCATCAGTAAAATAGTATTTGAATGCAATGGTAGGCTTAAAAATTCTATCAACTTTTATAACCAAGTAGGACAAAAATAAAGAGCATATAATGATTACGACGAACTTTCTCATAGTTTATAAGTCAACTTAGATTTAGAATATAATATATGTAAATGATATCAATATATATTTTTATATTACTAATTGCTATGTGTTATAATGGAAACAATGAAAATATTGGTTACCGGTGGAAGTGCCTTTATAGGATCAACAATAAGTGAATCGTTATCAACAAAGTATAAAGTTATATCACCAACGTCCCAACAATTAAACTTGTTAAATGCATCAGATGTAAAAGATTATTTAAATAAAAACTCTTTCGATATAGTAATCCATTCGGCAAATCATTTAGTCCATCCATTACTTAAAGAATCAAAAGAGCCAAGTATCCAATTAGTTAATAATCTAAAAATGTTCTTTAATATTGCAATAAATAAAAATTTATTTGGTAAGATGATTTACTTTGGTTCTGGTGCTGAATTTGGAAGAGAAAATTGGAAATCTAAAATGAAAGAAAGCTATTTTGGTAATCACTATCCTGCTGATCAATATGGTTTATCTAAGTATTTTATGAATATTCATACTCGATTATCTAAAAATATTTATAATCTTAGATTATTTGGGATGTATGGAACAAAAGATGATTGGAGATTTAGATTTATTCCATATATATGTGCAAAAGCCTTTCTAAATGAGAATATAGTTGTAAATCAAAATGCAATATTTGGCTTTCTATATGTTGAGGACTTAGTTCAAATAGTTGAAAAATTTATTATTCATAATCCTGAGCCTGGAGATTATAATGTTTGCAATAATGAGGATTTAGAATTAATTAAGATTGCAGAGATAGTTAACCTATTAGGGAATAAAAAAGAAATCATTGTAAATAAATCAGGAATTTCAACGTCTTATAGCGGTGATAATAGCAAGTTGATGAAATTATTTCCGGAAATAAAATTTACTCCAATAGAAGAAGGGGCAAAAGAAATATTTAACTATTATAGTGAGAATCCTCAGGTCATTGATAAAACAAAATTTTTAATTAAATAAGCTTATTTTTTTAATAAATTATTTACAACTTTAATAAGTCCGGCTCCATCTATTCCATGAAGTGATCTTAAGTATTTTTGACTCCCAACCAAATTATATCCTTCAGATAATACACCACAAGAAATAATCCTAGCAGGCTTTTTAAGAGCTACTGATACTTCGGATACAAAGCTACCAAAACCACCCAGCTTCTTGTGTTCTTCTACAGTTATAAAAGTCTTACCTTTAGATAAAAGTTTTTTTAGCTCTGGAATAGATTCTGGTGATACAACGGGACATGAGAAAAGACCAACTTTTATTCCCTTATTTCTAAAATGATTAGAGCATTCTATAGCTTCACCCAATATTGACCCGCATGATAAAATATTTATTTCCGATAACTTTTGATGTTCAATTATATTACCTTTTGTAGCAATTTTCTTATTATATAAATCTGGCTCTCCACCCTTGGCAAGCCTTAGATATTTTGGGCTTTTATTTTTAATAATCTTATTGAAACAAAATTCTAGCTCAAATCTGTCTGCAGGTACGTAAACTGTCATATTGGGCAAGCATCTAATTATTGTTATATCCTCGATTCCATGATGAGTGTATCCATGGGTACCATAAGGGAGACCTCCTCCAACTGCAACGACTGTAACATCTAAATTATGATAACAAATGTCATTTCTAATCTGTTCATGACATCTCGAAGTTGCAAAATTTGATATTGAGTATGTAAAAACTTTATTTCCTTCAAGTGCTAGTCCTGAAGCGACTCCCATCATATTTTGTTCAGCAACTCCCATATTAAAAAAATTTTTTGGGTTCTTCTCAATAAAAGGCTCAAGGACAGAAAATCCTAAATCCCCAGTAAGTAGATAGACATTCTTCTTATTTTCGCAGTAATTTATTAAATTTTCTACAAATCTATTTCTCATATTTAACTCTTTCTTAAAATATCATTTAATTGCTCTTTACTAGGAGGCCTATAATGTGATATCAACTTACCTTCAAAATCTTTAATTCCTTTACCTTTAATAGTATTGCATATTATAACAGATGGTTTTCCGATAAATTTCTTAGCTTTTATAAAAGCCTTTTTTATCTCTGAATGATTATGTCCATCTATATCATAAGTATTCCAACCATAAGATTCCCACTTTTCATGAAGCGGATCTAAGTTAATAATGTCTTTAGTTTCACCAAAACTCTGGATTTTATTTTTATCAACTATTGCAATTAAGTTATCGACTTTATGATGGCCTGCAAACATAATTGACTCCCAAGTGCTTCCAGTATTCATTTCTCCGTCACTTAAAAGTACATAAGATTTAGATTTTATTTTATTTTTTTTCATTGATATGGCCATTCCCAAGCCAACAGAAAGGCCATGTCCTAATGACCCAGTGGAAAACTCAACTCCTGGAACTTTATGATCAATGTGTCCTGGCAATTTGGTTCCATCCTGGATAAAAGTACTCAACCATTTCTTTGGATAAAAACCTAGATTTGCTAATGCAGAATACACTATAGCGGCTGTATGGCCCTTACTTAATATAAATCTATCTCTACCTTTAAATTTCATGTTGTTTTTATCAACATTAATGATTTGAGAAAAGAGAACGCTTATAATATCAAGGCATGAAAGACAACCGCCAACATGAGAAGTGCCAGCATTACTTGTCATAGTAACTACGTCTTCCAATAATTTCTTTGCAAACAATTTTGACATCAGGATACGATTATACCATCTATATTGTGATAACAAATGTCATTTTCTAAGCTTTAAATTTTCCAAAAATTCTCGAAGTTGATCATCATTGGGTGGCCTATAATGCGACATTAGTTTCCCCTCAAAGTCCTTCATACCTTTACCTTTAATCGTATTACAAATTAGAACTGAAGGTTTAATCGAACTCTTCTTGGCACTAACAAATGCTTGTTTTATCTCCTTTTTATTGTGTCCATCAATATCGTATACATCCCATCCAAAAGATTCCCACTTTTTTGCAAGCGGGTCTAAATTTATCACATCTTCTGTTCTACCTAACGCTTGATACTGATTTTTATCTACGATGCATATCAGATTATTTATATTATGATGTCCAGCAAACATAATTGCTTCTAATGTACTTCCAGAGTTCATTTCACCATCACTACATAATGTATAAACTTTAGATTTTATTTTATTATTCTTAAGTGATATGGCCATTCCTACACCTACGGATAAGCCATGTCCAAGAGAACCAGAAGAATATTCGACACCTGGAACTTTATGGTCAATATGTCCAGGCAATTTTGTTCCATCTGCAAAAAAAGAATCGAGCCACTTCCTTGGAAAAAATCCTTTTAGTGAAAGTGCTGAGTATATTATTGCAGCAACATGTCCTTTACTTAATATAAACCTATCTCTATTAATAGACTTAGGCTCCTTATTATTTATCTTAATAATTTCGGAAAAAAGAACATCAACAATGTCTATGCATGAAAGGCATCCTCCAAGATGTGATGTATTAGAATCATGAATAATCTTAACTACATCTTCCATTAATGATTTAGCAAACAATCTTGACATTATATTAGGATTATATAGTAAATTTTTTTAAAAAAAAGATGTCATTGATCATAATTTATATTTACTTTTGGCTTTGACATTAATTCTACTTCTATATAACATAAAGATATTAATTTGACTTCTTTTTTTAAATATTAGTTTATAAAGATACATATAAATGGAAAAAATATCATACGCAAAAACAGTTTACGGACAAGAAGAAATAGATGCCGTAGTTAAATGCCTCAAAGAATCGACCCAGATGGGGAACTATGCAAGGCAATTTGAATCTAAAATTGCAAAACTATTTGACAAAAAAGACTGTTTATATGTAAATTCTGGGTCGTCTGCACTATTTATAGCAATTGAATCGTTAGAGTTCCCTAGTGGGAGCGAAGTTATTACACCAGCCTTAACTTTTGGAACAACAGTTGGATGCCTATTGAAAAACAACCTAATTCCATCCTTTGTTGACGTAGAGCCCTTATCCTATTGTATTGATGTAAATCAGATAGAAGAATCAATAAACTCAAATACTGTTGCTATAATTGCACCAAATTTAATGGGCAATATATGTGATTGGGAAAAAATAAGAGAAATTGCTGACAAATATAACCTTATTGTTATTGAAGATTCGGCAGATACTTTGGGTGCTACTATTGATGATAAAAGCTCAGGTTATTTTTCTGACCTATCTATTACAAGCTTCTATGGATCTCATATAATAAATTGTGCTGGTAATGGTGGGGCTTTAGCTCTTAATGATAAAAAGGTATTAGAAAATGCAAAACTACTAAGGTCTTGGGGAAGAAGTTCGTCGCTATTTGATGAAAAAAGTGAGGCAATTGAAAACAGGTTTAATATAGATTTAGATGGAATTGAATACGACGCAAAATTTGTATTTCAAATGGCTGGATACAATTTAGAAGGTAGTGAAATTGGTGCCGCCTTTGGGTTAGCTCAATTAGAAAAATTAAAAAATAATATCCAAATTAGGCAAAAAAATTTTAAAAGGCAATGTGATTACTTTAAAAAGTACCCATCTTTTTTTGAAAATCCTGTTGAAAAAAGCAATTCAAATACTGCTTGGCTAGCCTTTCCAATCCTTATAAAAAAAAATAGTAAATTTACTAGAAGAGATATACAAATCTATCTTGAAAATAGAGAGATTCAAACAAGGGTTGTTTTTACCGGTAATATCATGAGACAGCCAATGATGAAATCAGCAAACTTTAAAACTAATTCCAAAGGGTATAGAAATGCCGACTCAGTAATGGAAAGAGCTTTTCTACTTCCTCTTCACCACGGTATGACTGACGAAATGTTTGATAGACTCCATGCCACAATTGATGAATTCATCGAATCCACTTAATTTCTAATCAGAAAAAATTATTTTTAATGAATCTCTAATAAGATATAATGTTTTTTTATGAGCTTAATTTCAATAGTAATCCCCTGCTTTAACGAAGAAGAAAATGTAGTTAAGATTGCTGATAGAATCAGGAGTATATTTAAGAGTCAACTTGTTAACGATAATTATGAAATAATTTTTATAGATAATGGCTCGACTGATAAAACCCATGAAAAAATAAGAGATTTATGTAAGACTGATAAGGATATTAAGCTAATTATTAATGCAAAAAATTATGGGCAACTAATATCACCTTATTATGGTCTGCTTCAGGCTAGCGGCGACTGTATAATGCAAATGGTTTGTGATTTTCAAGACCCTCCTGAGGTAATTCCTGATTTGGTAAAAGAATGGAAAAGTGGTACAAAAATGATATTCGCTATTCCAAATAACACTAAGCAAGGATTTACACTTTATAAAAAGATATTCTACAAATTTATAAACTTCTTTTCTGATTATGAACAAATACCTAATTTCCATGGATTTGGAATTTATGACAAAGAAGTTCAAAGAGTACTTATAGAAACAAATGATAGAAAGCCTTACATCAGAGGTCAGCTTTTAGAATTAAACTTTGATAATAAAAAATATTACTATGATGCGCCAAATCGTGAGTCTGGAAAAAGCACTAATAACTTTTTCTCGCTTTACACTATAGCAGTTGAGGGCATAGTATCAACGTCGATTCTACCATTTAAGCTTATAAGCTTAATTGGACTGATATCAACTTTGCTTTCAATTTTCTTTATTACAATTGGCCTTATAAGTGAATTTTTTGATTCATTCTTTTTTAATTATGAATTCTCTCTAATAGCATTATCAATATTACTCTTTTCATCAATGCAACTTTTATTTATAGGTCTAATTGGAGAATACCTTCTTGTAAATCAAACAAGAAACCAAAATATGCCATTAGTAGTTGAGAGAGAAAGAATAAACTTCTAAATTCTAACTAATTGGTTTTACTATCATATTTGAATCAAATTCTTCTTTATCTAAAAAAGGGTACATGTCTTCTAAGGGTGTGGAGACCATACTTCCATCATCAAGGGTCTTGGATGAGGCTGTAGGTATTATTTCTTGCTCAGGAGGGCATATAACTTCTAGTATTGCTGGTCCATGAAAACTTTTTAGCCATTCGATTGAGTCTCCCAACTTAGCAGCCTTGGATACCTTCTTAAATGGAAGCTTGTATGCTTTTGCTATATCTTTAGTATCTGGAAATGTAAGTCCACTTTCAGGTCCTGCACCTATTTTTCTCCCATTAAAAAATCTATTTTGCGTTGACTTGATTGATAAATATCCACTATTGTTCCAGATTATTAACTTAATGTTAGGCTTAAAATGAGATAAAGTCTGAAGTTCTTGAATATTCAACTGGAAAGAACCGTCACCTGTAATCGCAAAAACTGTTTTTTTAGGATCAGCAAATGCAACTCCTATTGAGCAAGGCAAGGTGAATCCCATCTCCATCTGGCCACCCGGCATAACAAACCTTTGATTTTTTCTTATTTTTACAGATTGAGCAGAAGCATATCCAGCTGAGCCTGCGTCCGCAACTACAACTGAGCTTATGTCGTTATGTTTGTTAAAAATTTCGTAAAAATGATATAGGTTTATACCGTTAGAATCATCTCTTTGATAATCATTACAAACGGGCCAATTCTTTTTCCACTCCATAGTTTTTTTAAGCCATTTTTTCCATTTAGATTGATTATCTATTCTAGGCAACTTTGGAACTAGCAGTGAAAGATCTTGATTAATAAATGAATCAATTCTGATAGTATCCTTCTTATGTTCAGATTTATTAATATCAATAATGCATATTTTTGCTTCTCTAGCGAAAGTATGATATTCAAAGCCAGTCAAAGGAACACTCATTCTACAACCAAAACCAATTACTAAATCGGAATTTTGGATAGCAAAATTAGCTGCCCTATTTCCTTTAGTACCAAGTGTACCAATGTGATAGTTATGGGAATTAGGAAAAACATCTATTGCTAGGTATGATGAAACAACTGGTATCTTCCAATTCTTTACCAAATCAGAGAATTCCTTTTCGACTTTTGCTAATCTTAATCCATTTCCAATAACTAAGATTGGTCTTTCAGATTTTTTTAATAAATTAGTAATTTTTTTTATATCTTTACTTAGTTTACTTTTGTAAGGCGAATTAACTTTAGAAAGACTAGACCACCTCTTCTTAGCAACTGGCGCTGCTTGAACATCTAATGGAATATCTAACCATACAGGTCCAGGACAACCCGAAACAGCAATAGAATAGGCTTTTTCTAGCTCTTTATATATATCATTTGGTTCATTAATCATCTTCGAGTACTTCGTAATATTCTCAACGATTGAAATAATATCAGCCTCTTGGACTCCAAAATTTCTAAGATGAGTCTTTGGTCTTATATTTCTTGAGGTCTCTTTTCTCTTTACCTGACCAGAAATAAAAATACAGGGAAGATTGTCTTGCCATGCATCTAAAACACCAGTCACAGCATTTGTTGACCCACATCCAGTGGTGAACATTGCAGCCCCTATTCCATTTTTCATTTTGGAATATCCTACGGCTGCCATTGAACTTGCTTGTTCATGATGATTAAATATTGTTTTAATCTTATCAGACCTTAGAGCAAGTGCATCATTAAGGAACATTGCACCCCCACCCATGAGACCAAAAATTGTATCTACTTTTTTTGTAACTAAAAAATCAACTATAACATCGGCAACACGAATTTTTTTCATTATCTATCCAAATAAATTTTTTAATCTACTTAATGCAAGAAGAATGTCCTCTTGTGATGTAGCATAGCACATTCTGATATAGCCTTCTCCATTTTCTCCAAAGTTATTGCCCGGTAGGACTCCAACACCGATTTTATCTAAAACATATTCAGAAAAAGTATCACTATCCATTCCAGTTTTAGTAATATTTGGAAATACGTACATTGCTCCTCCAGGATTAACGCAACTAATACCCTCAACCTCATTTAATCCCTCAACCAAAATCTTTTTCCTTTCCTCATACTCTTTCTTCATTTTTTTTAAAGCTGACTGATCACCAACTACAGCTTCTAGACCTGCATACTGACAAAAAGGTGGGGTACAAGATGAAATTGTTTCAACTATTAAACCCATTTTAGAAATTATTTCTTCAGGACCAATAGCCACGCCGATTCTCCATCCAGTCATAGCAAAAGCTTTACTTAATCCATTTATAATAATTGTTCTGTCTTTACATTTATCTAAACTGGCAGGACTGAAAAAACCTTTATCTGAATCAAATATCAATCTTGAATAAACTTCATCTGTCAGTAAATAGACATTATATTTCTTTGCAATTTGTGCAACTTGGAAAATTTCATCTTTGGTCATTACAGATCCTGTTGGGTTAGCTGGAGAATTTATTATTATTAATTTTGTTTTATCTGTTATTTTTTTTTCCAAATCATCTGGTGACAATTGAAAGTTATTTTTTTCATACAAAGGGACATAAACTGGCTTGGCTCCGATGAAATTTGCAGCTGAAGTGTATGTAGGAAATCCTGGATCGGGAATAATGACTTCTTCTCCAGGGTTAACCAAAGTAGAAATCGCTAAATATATTATATAATTCGCACCTGGAGTAACTAAAACCTGACTAAAATCAGGCTTAAAACCTCTTGATATTTCGGTAGTCTTCTGAACAGCCTCCCTTAGTTCCGATATACCCATCGAATTCGCATAATGGGTTTTTCCATCACGAATACTTTTTATTGCTGCTTCACTTATATTTGAGGGGGTAGGAAAATCAGGATCTCCTAATTCAAAATGTAAAATCTTCTTTCCCTTTTTTTCAATTTCTTGAATTTTTGAAAGCATTCGAAACATTGGCTGCCCAGTTAAATTTTGAGCCGATTTCGATAATTTATGGGACATAAATACATAATACAATATGAATCAAGAATTAAAATATTTATTCAAAATACAAATATAATTAAATTATTCAACAAAATCATTAAAGCGATAATTTCCAATACCAAAAACAATATTCCTTGGATCTCCATTATCAATATGATGAGAATCACTAACGAAATTTAGGTAATTAATCCCAGGTCTTAGATTTAATATTATTTCAACCTCTTTTTGTCCTAAAACAAAATAGCGGCTCATTTCTAAAAATCCTTTACTTTTTGCAGTAGAATGAGTAATTGAAACTGAAGCATGTTGGAACTTTGAATTTGGCCTTATAAGAGTTAAGGATAAAACTTTCTTAATTGGCTTGTCGGTAGAATTTTCTATTACCATAATAGAGTTACCTGCAGACCATCGTAGATATCCTCGCTTACCACCTTCCCTCGAGTAAAATGATTTAAAGCCAAATGAAATCTTGTCGACCTCAAAATCTCTAAGATTATAGTCTAAAGTTGTAGCTCCGACCTCTGTGTTGGCAATCTTTAATAAATCATAAGTTTTAGATGTTTTAATTGATGATAGTTTATTTGTCACGGAATCATAAATCTTATAATTATTAAATCTCATAGAAATTGGAACGCCCTCTACTACCAATACTTTTTTTAATTTAGCAACAAAAACTGAGCCTGTTTTATAGTCTTTTCCCATAAAGTAAGCTAATCCATAAATATCTCCTCCATCTTCCATAGCAGTAAAACATTTAGGGAATTCTTGTGATAAGTTAATTCCACATACATTCATCTTCCTTCCCATTTTCATATTATAGAACCATGGATGATCTGAAGGATATCTTTCATTCCTAAGAATTAAAGAATCACTTGAAATATCATCTAAAATTCCACTTTTTAAAGACTTTCTAAGTAAGTCTCTAGGATATTTATATGCTTTGTTGACTTCATGAGCTACAAATGAATTCTCTTGCCTAGTCAGATAACCAATAGATAAGATAATAAGAAAGACCAAGAGAAAAGCCCTTTGCTGATGGTTCTTAAATAAATATCTATTCTTTATATAATAAATTAGATACAAGAATAATGCAGATGATCCAAAATATTGAATAAATACCACAATATATCCATATCCAAAACCCATATCAATTAGTTCGTGCTGATGTCCAGTTAAAACTATTGGTACGGCTGGAACGAATAATAGCGCTAAAGAAAAAATAAATAACTTAACTGAAACCGAAGAACCGCTAAGGCTACCTTTTACCTTATTCAACTGAGCCGTAAAAAAAAGTGAAAAAATCGAGAAAATAATTAAACCTGAATAGGTAATCTTTGTTAGAGATTCATGCGCAGGCGCATTAGCTATCTTCCATGATAAAGGTAAAGCAGAAGCAACTTGAACTAATAGTGAAGAGAAAACAACTTTTAAATCAAAATTTATAGTAGCTCCGGGATATAAATTTAAACTATAATCTCTAAAAAAAATTGTAATAAATATATGGATAGAAGTCATAGTGACAATCAATAAAATAGGCTTCCACCATCCATTTCTTTGTGAAGCAAATAAAATAATCAATATGTAAAAGCTTATGAATATATAGGTTAATTCATAAGTCCATAAAGATAGTAAGTATAGCAATGAAAAAATAGTAAGTACTTTTGAACTATTTTTTTCTAGATACTTAATTAATAAGTATGAAGTAGAGAACATGAATAATGAAATAAGAGGTATCATAAAAGTAAAAGCCATAATTGGGTCATGCCACAACCTAAATTGAAAGAATATGGGAACGATAAAAGCACAAAGATATGAAAGATTTCTATCCTTAGTAATAAAATGAATTATTTTTGAATAAAGTAAGACATTAAAGACTACAATAAATAAAGTTATTATCTTTACAGTGAAAGCACTTGGTTGCAAAGTATACAATCCATATTTATAAAACCAGTTAAAAGGCCAAAATCTTCCCGCACCAATTAACCATCCATGAATTTCGGAATAAAGCCTCTCCCAAAGGGTAACGCCTTCGCTAATATTCTTTCCAAGTATTTGAGAGTTATAAGCTTCATCTGAAATAAAGCCTATGCTTAGCAATGGTAGCAAAACGTAACAAACCCAAAGAACAAGTAAAATATCAAGGATTAAAATATAGTTTCTTGAAAAAAAAGGGTCATTTTTAATCGCATTAAGGAGCTTTTCCATAATTACTCAAAAATAATAAGTAAAAATTCTCATAATACAAATTTTTTTACACTTTTAGAAATAATTATTGCTTTTATCTATAAAAAGTAATAGAATTCATTTAAGTCGTGATTTAACTCTAATTGCAGCGACTTTAAATTAACTGCTAAACGGAGAAAAGACTTAGTTGTCTTTCCTCTTTGAGTTGCAAATAATTTTTTGGAGTTTGTTATGGTTAAAACATTTAGTGTCTACTTTAGTAATACAAACACCTCATGTTGTAACTTTTCAAATTTGTGTTGTTGTAACTACAGATAGTATTAGTTATAAATCTTAAATTTAATTTATTTCTGGTTTATATATAACCAGATGGAGGAATAAAATGGGACTTACAGCAGATAAAACTTTTTACCCTACGGCAAAAATGGCTATGGAGGCACCGAAAGAGGAACTAGCATACATTGCGACTTTAAATGTTCATGGTAAACCTGATTCACTTGCGACTGTGGATGTTAATCCTGACTCGGAAACATATCAATCAAAAGTTGGTGAATTGACCTTACCTAATATTGGTGATGAGCTTCATCATTTTGGATGGAATGCATGTAGTGCACATTTATGCCCTTATGCACCACACCCAGATGTTGAGAGAAGATACTTACTAATACCTGGACTAAGATCATCAAGACTATACATTGTTGATACAAAAGACAATCCTAAAGATCCAAAAATAGTTAGAACAATAGAGCCTGAAGAACTAATGGAAAAAACTGGATACAGTCGACCACATACAATACATTGCGGACCAGAGGGAATTTATGTTAGTGCACTTGGTGGTGGGACTAAATCTGGTGAAGGACCGGGCGGAATATTCCTAATGGACCACTTGAGCTTAGACATCAAAGGACAATGGGAGAATGATAGAGGACCTCAACATTACGCTTACGATTTCTGGTGGCATTTAGGCCATGATAGAGTAATAACATCCGAATGGGGGACCCCAGATCTTTTTGAAAATGGATTAAACCTAGAAGCGGCAGTTGGTGGAAAATATGGACATAAACTTCATGTTTGGGACTTGAAAACACATAACCACCTTCGTGAATTAGACCTAGGAAAAGAACATCAAATGGTTCTAGAACTTCGACCTTCAAAAAACCCTAAAAATACATATGGATTTGTTGGAGTTGTTGTTAATACTCAAGATTTATCCGCTTCTATATGGACTTGGTATCTTGAGAAAGATGAATGGAAAGTTAAAAAGACAATTACTATACCTGCACAGCCTGCTGCTGAAGAAGATTTACCAGCACCGCTAAAACAATTTGGAGCTGCCCCTCCACTTATAACAGATATCAACTTATCCTTAGATGATAAATTTCTTTATGTTTCCTGCTGGGGCACTGGAGAACTTCATCAATATGATGTTTCAGATCCTTTTAATCCTAAACTTGCAGGAATGGTTGAAATTGGTGGAGTTGCAAAAAAGAAAGCTCATCCAAATGGTAGCCCTGCGACGGGCGGACCACAAATGGTTGAACTTAGTAGGGATGGAAAAAGACTATACTTTACAAATTCCCTATACAGCAGCTGGGATGACCAATTTTACTCTGATATTAAAGGATGGTTTGTAAAAGCCGATGTAGACCAATCAGGAGGAATCACTCTTGATAAAGATTTCTTTATGGACTTCGGCGATCAAAGAACCCACCAAGTAAGGCTACAAGGTGGAGATGCTTCATCTGACTCTTTTTGCTTCCCTAACGAAGAATAATTTTAATAAAATTATTCTAATTTTTGGAGCTAGCAAATGGAAATGATGGAACATTCTTTATTATTCTTCTTAACCCTAGGGGTTTATCATGGGATTAACCCCGGTATGGGATGGCTCTTTAGCGTATCAATTGCTATGCAAAAGGAGTCAACACAAAAAATATTTACTAGTCAAATTCCAATTGCTTTAGGTCACCTTGCATCTTTAATAGTGACATTATTGATTTTTGAAACATTAAAAAACATAATCCCTCTTCATTACACAAAAATTTTCTTTGCATCAGTATTAATAATATTTGGTGCTTATAAAATTTTTGATCGTGCACATATGAACTGGGTAAAAATGAATGTTGGAAATGTTGACTTAGTAATATGGTCTTTTTTAATGGCATCTTCTCACGGGGCTGGATTAATGCTAATTCCAGGATTTGATACTCAAACAAATCATCACTCGATTGTGCATATGTTTGAAATGGGTACGCTCCCGCTTTTATCTCATATGGCTGGAATGATTCTTGTATCTACCACAATAGCCTACTTTGTTTATAAAGTTATAGGCTTAAGGATATTGAGAACTGCGTGGGTTAATTTTGATTATCTGTGGTCTTACGCACTAATTATTGGTGGACTATTTATTTTCTTTAGCTAGATAGTTAATTTAGATTAAATTTTTATGATATCCTAAAAAATATGAAGAGAATTAATTTTGCCAAAGTATCAACTACCAAGGATATGAATTCACTTGGTAATGAAACTTTTATTTCACACTTAGGAATTAAATTAACTAGCATTACCAAAAAAAGCGCAGAGACGAAACTAAAAATTAGCAAAAAAATATTAGCTCCAACTGGTTTTATTCACGGTGGTTCAATAACAAGTCTAGCAGATACTGCATGCGGGTTTGGCAGCATGTATCATCTGAAGGAAGGAGAAGTCTTTGCTACTATTGAACTTAAAACAAATTTCATTTCTGCAGTTCAAAAAGGTACACTTGTATGCCGAGCAAGGCTTGTTCACAAAGGTAAATCAATTCATGTATGGGATGCAAATGTTTATGAAGAGAAAACATCCAAAGAAATTGCTCTTTTTAGATGCACTCAAATGATAATCACTCAGAGGTAAATTAAAAAAATGATAGAATCAAATATAAATCAAAATGCTTATATAATCAGAATAAATAGACCAAAGGTTAATGCCATTGACTCTGAAACTTTGATAGCCTTGGAAAATGAAATCAAAAAAGCTACAGAAGATATAGAAACAAATTCAATTTTAATAACCGGCGAAGGAAGTTTTTTCTCATTTGGTCTAGATATTCCCTCATTCTTAGAATTAAATAGAGAAGACTTAAAGTTATCGATACATAGGTTGCTTAATATATGTAAGATTATTTATCTATCTAACAAGATAACTATTTCTGTAATCAATGGTCATGCAACTGGGGGAGGATGCATGTTAGCTATAAGCACTGACTTCAGATTAATGGTTGATCAAAGAGCAAAAATAGCTTTAAATGAAATAAACATTGGTCTCTCACTCTTTTCTAGTACTATTGCAATGCTGAGAAGCTCCATTGGCTTAAATAAAGCAAAGAAATTTCTTCTTACTGGTGAACTAATTTCTCCTGAATCTGCAAAAGATATTGGACTTGTAGATGAACTTTATACCAAAGATGAATTATTTAACAAGTCTCTTGAATTTGCTCATTCTTTTGAAAACAAGAATCCATTGATAATTAAAAACATGAAACAAGAGTTAATGAAACTATCATCTAAAGAGTTAAATGATAGCGATGAATCAATTGAAAAGTTTCTAGATATCTTTTATCTACCTGAAACACAAAAAATTTTGGAAGGTATTAAAATTAAAAAATAGTTAATTATCCTAATAAAATATCTAATGACATCATAATAATTAGTCCAATTAAGAAGCCACCAGTTGCATAATTTTCATGTCCTCTTCTATGAGTTTCAGGAATAATCTCATGACTTATTACAAACAACATGGCCCCTGCAGCAAAACCAAGTGCCCAGGGAAGAATAGGAAGGAAAATTGTTACAACACTAACTCCTACAAGTCCAAACAAGGGTTCAAATAAGCCTGTAATAGTTGCTATTACAAAAGAACGAGTCCTGGTATATCCTACAGTCATTAAAGAAAAGGCAACAGCTAAACCCTCTGGTATATTTTGTAACCCAATACCAATAGCTAAGCTCGTACCTCTGGCAATATCTCCACCACCAAAACCAACACCTACTGCTAAACCCTCAGGAATATTATGAAGTGTAATAGCAATAATGAATAACCAAATCTTGGATAATTTACTTCTGTGTTCTGGGTTATGTGACTGGCCTAATATAAAATGCTCATGGGGTGCTTTAGCTTGAATAAACCATATTATTAAAGCTCCTGCAATAACTCCAGAAATTACATTAAGAAATGCTCCTACTTCTGTTAGTCCTAATAATTCCTCAGCATAATCCAAACCTGGAAGAATTAATGAGAAGAAGCTAGCAGCAAGCATTACTCCTGCAGCAAAACCAAGAGAAGTATCTTCAAATCTTTCACTAATCTTTTTAACAAAGAAACACGCCAGAGCGCCAACAGAGGTTGCTATTCCAGCAAGAAAACTAGCTAAAAAACCGATTAAAATTAGACTCATAACTTTTAGTTCAACCTTATATATTTAATAAAATTTAATAATACTTTAACCTTAAGATAGGGACGGGTAAATGATAACAAATATATTTATTAATTCCAGTTTGTATTTTTATTTATGCAAAAAATATTTAATGTTAACAACAAAATAAAAATAACAAATGACCATTCAGCCAAAGAAAGTCCCAAAAGATAATAATTTATCTCTGAACAACTTGTAGTCCCACTATAAATATTTCTAAAAATTTCTGACAAAGTCATTTCATAGACTGACTTTAATTCTTGTGGTTCACACAGCATTGAATCATAAGTAGCAAATCTTTGTAGATATACCTGCCTCAAACTAAGAAGAATTCCAGATGTTATAAATAAAAAGTTCAAAATATGAAAAAGTAATTTTTTACCTTTCATATAAATGCTTAAAAGTGCAACTATTAATATTGATATAAAACAAAACCTTTGCAGTAAGCATAAAGTACATGGTGCATAATTCATGACATATTGAAAAAATAGTGATCCAAATAAGGCAAAAAA